>Ga0257117_1000011_pt1 | contig 273486 bp, 230 predicted proteins | sample SI112_135mmetaG_FD_190157 | JGI IMG/M metagenome (GOLD analysis project Ga0257117, IMG submission 190157) | Marine microbial communities from Saanich Inlet, British Columbia, Canada - SI112_135m | ecosystem: Environmental > Aquatic > Marine > Inlet | place: Canada: British Columbia | collected... | reverse complement strand
TCAGGACCGACCAGAGCGCAAAGTGGTTGGGATTGAGGCCGACTTTGCCTATTCGGGATCGCAGAAAGATATCGAGAGTTTTCAAAACTCACTTTCTGAATTGGTTAGAAATGCCACCGGTGAGGATAGTATTGTAGGAACCTATGTGAAGATGCAAATTCGTGAAATTTCTGGAAAGAATATATGTTTGGTGATAGTCGAGAAAAGACAACCGAAATATTGGACATGGGTTGATATGAAGACAATTGACGGGGGAAGCCCGATGAAAGAGGCATTCTTTGTCAGATCTGGCCCCCAGACAAAATTACTCAGAAGTAAAGCGAGTGCACATGAATGGAGAACCTCTTCAGAAGAATTGAGGGGGAGCTGGAATTTCGATTAGACTCAAAGGGTGCAAGTCACCACATCTCAGAAAAATTCGGATTTCGAAGGGTTTCTGCTTAGACCCATAAGTTAGCAATTGCTGAATTAATGGGTTTGCAGTCCGCCCTTTCAGAGGCTACCCTATGCTCCTACCTATTTCAGGGGTCCGTTTTACCCAGTGTTCCTATGAATTCCGAACCAGTGTTTTGCTCAAGCCGAGGCTAATTCAGAAGCCATAAGTTTGGCTTGTGCAAGCACAGTGTCAGTCGCCTTCTTCGCATTGTCTGGCGGATACCCATATTTCTTCAAAATCCGTTTTACGAGAACACGCATTTGTGCCTGTACTTCTTCTCGCATTGTCCAATCAATCGTAGTTGAATTTCGAATTGTTTTGGCAACTTCTCTGGCAATAGTCTTGAGAATCTCATCACCTAGCACTGCAACTGCGGAATCATTGGTTTCGAGAGCATCATAGAATGCTAATTCTGCAAAGTCCAGCCCAAGGTCATCTCCTCTCGCTGATGCTTCTCGCATCTTCTTTGCCAACTCGATAAGATCTTCAATCACTTGCAATGTATCCATTCCCCTGTTGCGATAGCGGCCCATCACCCTCGGGGATGTGAAGTCTGCCGAAAACAGGGTGTTGCGGTGCTGAATCCATTTTTCTCAGAATGTGATGGAGCTCGAAGGGGCTCGCCGACTCAAAGAAAACCTTCTCGACCATGAGATTCCGAGGCTCTCCTCACTCAAAAGATTCCGCCCCCCCTCAAACCCATTCAGTTCCAGAAAGCCGACTCAGCCCAGGGTAAACCGACCGCGATTCCAACGATTTCAAGGATGAAATAATTCCACACCAGATAGACGAGAATGGTCGCTGTGAAAAGAGCCAAAGTCGTGTTGACCACTTTTTGACGCTCAAGTTTTGCTTCTTCGAGAGTACAGATTCCTTGATTGCGGAAATAAATCACCAGACCGGTGGCGAGCATCGCCGCCGCGACTCCATAGAGTGCGAATCGAACCCAAGAGAAATACAGGTCGTTCGATAATTGATCGGCTGCTACAATCGCTGAAGAGCCTGCAAAAAGCACCCAGACCACCGATGGAAGACAGCACAGGCTCGCCGTCAGAGCCGACAATCCAACCCATCGTCCAAGAGAGCGCTGGTCACTATCCATGGTGACGAATAGCAGGGTGTTCTATATCAATTCTCACTTGAAGTGACTCAAGGAGTGACACGTCGCGAATCTCGTGGGAAGGCTATGGTCTCACGAATATGCTCAGCCCCAGTGAGCCAAGCACATACACGGTCGACTCCGAGCCCGAAGCCGCCATGTGGGACCCCGCCATAACGGCGGATGTCGATGTAGAACTCGTAAGCATCGCGACGGAATTTCTTGACGCACTGTTCCTATTCGAATTGGATTGATTAGCCCCAGTGTTTCCATCGATTAGACCCACTGTTCCAGCGGTCGGATTCTGACCTGAAACAGGGGCATTTTCGCCGCCTGAATGCGGCACTGCGAGGCGCAACACGCGCTACCCACTAATTCAGTAATTTCTAACTCATGGGTCTATGCAGAAACCCATTGATTTATTTCAAATAACGTTGCAAATTATCTGAACCACCTACGAAAATAGGCGTACCTTCTCTCAGGTCGAAAATCATTGGAACGGTACGATGGCCGGTTTCGTTAACAACGATCGATCTCCATTCTGGTTTTATGTCAAAATTGATTTCAGTGAAACTCATTCTCTTTCCTTTTAACATCCTCTTTGCCAGACCGCAATAAGGGCAAAGTGTTGATCTAAATACCAAAAAATCTGTTTTGGTTTCATCGAGTAATTGATGCAGTTTAGCCAAAGTATTCCACCTCCGTGTACCTCAACTTTTGTTGTTTCATTTTGGATTTGTATTCAACGTCCATATTTTCCTGAGGTGACAATAGGTGATTTAATGTCGTTCAAAAGGTTCAATAACATCTTGAACACTTCGATAACTAATAGATAGGCGCGGGCTTTCTCGGCCATTCAGGGGATAAAAATGAATTTTAAACAAAAACCAAAAGTGCTTCACATAATTCCAATGGGCGAAGAAATTGAGCCCATAATGGTGGGAATTAGAAATTATCCAGTTTCTGCGATTGCATTTTTATATGATAAATCACAAAAAAAACTTTTAAACGAAGTTACAAAGCACCTTTCAATTCTAGGAATACCAATTGAATCATATGAAATCGGAAAGGAACCATTGCTCGGCGTCATGGAAATAATTAATCGTCTGGCTGAAGATACAGAAGCATTTCATTACGATGAAATTCTAGTAAATGTTGGATCAGCAACAAAACATTACGCATGCGCCGCGATATCTGCAGCATTTGTTAACGGCTTACGTGCCATCCACGTTATGGAAGGAAATGCAGTGCCCTTACCAGTGTTAAAATTCTCATACAAAGAACTTGTTAGCCCACCTAAAATGGGCATATTGCGTGCCTTGAACAGTTCACTAGTTTCAAGCTTATCTGAATTATCAGAGCGAACGAATATGAACAAAAATTTACTATCTTACCATATTCGCGGTGGGAAGGAATCTCAAGGACTTGAAGGCTTGAATTTAATCGAAATTAATAGGGGGCCTCAGGGGCGATTAATAATTGATTTAACTCCTATGGGCAGAATGATGTTAATTGGCAGAGAATAAATTACTAAGAAAATAATGGAATTGGGGGGATAATTGATAGAAATTTTTGATATTGTAAGTAATTGGGGGGATTTAATTGTTTGATGGACCGGATTTATTGAATCAATTACGACCGAGATTAGAAGAATATAGGGAACTTCTTGCTGAATGGTTCAAACAAAAATGGTCTGAATATCCGATTCCACTATACGGTTCTGTTGATGTCAGAGATTCAGGTTGGAAGATTGCTGCAGTCGATGTTAACGCTTTCCCAGCTGGTTTCAATAATATCGAAAAAGAGGATTTGCAACGACTAATAGGTCCGATGCGAAATTGGCTAGATAATGAGCATCCTAGTTCACAACTAGTATTACTTTGGCCAGAATCTAATACTCGTAATCCTGGTTATGCTGAAAATGTATTAGTCATCAAAGGTCTGATTAAATCTGCTGGAAGGGAATGTAAAGTTGGTTCTACTGAATTGAACGATTTTACAGAAATAGAGGCGTTATCTGGTGTCCTTGAATTATCTCCTGTTTTGAAAACTTCAGATGGAGTATTGGTAAATGGTAAACGACCAGATCTGATTATTACAAATAATGATTTGACTTCCGGTAAAATACCATCTGGAACGATTCCTGTTGCCCCACCTCAAGGTTTAGGATGGTTTCAGCGGAAAAAATCAAACCATTTCCGTGCCGTCCAACCGTTTATTGACGAGGTTGCACAATTATTAAAAATAGATTCTTGGATGTTGGGTACACATTGGTTTGTTAGTGAAAATAGATGTTTAGATGATGAATCATGCCGTCAGGCCTTGGCTAATGATGTGGATAACTGTTTGGAACTTTTAAGAAAAAAATATCGTTTGTTAGGGATAAAAGGCGAACCAAAATTATTTGTCAAAAACGATTCTGGAACTTATGGCTTAGGGATATTAGAAATTTCATCGGGTGAAGAATTATTGAAATTATCTAAAAGAAAAATGAATAAATTAACTTATGGAAAGGGAGGAGCGGAAGTCAGAGATTTCTTAATACAGGAAGGAGTTCCAACCCGTTTGAAATGGGGTGATTATGTTATTGAGCCATGTATGTATTCGGTAGGGTCAGATGTTGATGCATGGTTCTATAGAGCCAATAATAAAAAAGGAAATCTCGCGAATTTGAATACACCCTCAACTCGTTTTGTAGGCCCCTCAAAATTAAAACTTGATGTGGATGGAGAAGAAACTCTTCAGCATGCATCAGGTTGGCATACTTTAGTTGCTGAAATAGCTCTTCTCGGCTTAGCAGCAGAAATAGCTGACTTGAATGATTGATTTTTCAATTCATTTTTTATTAACTCAATATAACCTGATAAGTGAAATAAAGTATAGCTCGTTGGGATGATATACTAATTTCACTCAATTGTTCCAAAAGGTTGAATCTTCTCAAGGCAATCAATCAACAAAAATGGGATAGACCCTGTCTAATAGAATTAGTTCAAATCAGAATTAAAGATTGTTGGACTCCATTGGGGGGGGGTATTTCATATGGTAATCATGAGAAGTTCGAAGGCCCAGTTTGGGCTCAAGCAATGGTCAAAGATACTGCGGAAGAAGAATGATTGAAACTTCTGTAGAGTTGGCAAGATCAGAATCAAGGAGTAGGCATTGAAATGACAGATGGATAGCCGAAAAGTTCAGTCTGAACATTTCAATGGGCTCAAGCAGAAACCCACTGATATACATGTAAAACGCTTAGATTTGAACGAGTTTAAGTAAGGCCACCCCAGCGTCCACCACCTTTGTTATTTGAGCCACTGATTTTCAAATCAAACGTTTTGTTGTAAAAGCATTTGATTCAGAATTTTCAATAATCCTCTTAGGGTAACTTCACTGATACCAGATACCTTGCACACTTCGCTTTGAGTTCTAGGTGAAGTGCTGTCTTGCGAGGCTTTGTATAGCATACAACCGGCGATTCCAGAAGGTTTTTTCCCTTGCCATGACAAATCTTCCTTCACCGAATCCCAAATGTCTCGAGTTTGACCGAGAACATATGGTGGCAAGCCAAGATCCGAATGAAATTTCTCAAAATATTCTTCTGGACCAGTGATGTGATGCGTATTCATTGTCCGAGCAACCAATCGTATGGTTCTCTTCAATTCCTTCTGTTCCACTTCACTAATCATGTCGAATGCTTCAGCTATTACTTCGATTCTACGAGGGATTTTTGCTTGGCGAGCCGCAATGTAAACACAGGCCGCAGATACACCACGAATACTTCGTCCAGTGACGAGGCCTTTCTCCACAGAGTGGCGGTAAAGTGAGGCTGCTTCCTGCTCAATTTGTTTCGGTAAATCTCCTCTGTCACGAATAAATTGCATTGCTTGAGTCAGATTTCTACTTCGCGAATCTCGTGTTTTACTTCTCTGGTCGATGCGCTGTCTCCGGCGCCATTCACGCAAATTCCGACCAGTCATTCCATAGCGTGCCGCACCACCTGATGTCAAATCGGCACGACTAATTTCAGTCGAGAGCCCTTTGTCGTGCAATGTGAGAGAAGAGGGGGCTCCCACGCGACTTCTATCGGCGCCATCGGAGTGATTTACCCACTCGGCACCAGGATCAATCATATTTTCAGCAGCCACATAACCGCAATCCGCACAAAGTGTCTCGCCGCGTACTGAATCGGTATCCCAAGAATTGGACCCACAAATCTTGCACACTCCGGACATTGCGTCAGTGCCCCGTGCCTTAGATGGGCGTTTTGGCGGCGATAATGGCTTGCGTTGCTTTGTAGATTTGGATGTGCTCTTACGAGCCTCGTTCCGGTTTGCAGTATCCTGTCCCATCTTCTTAACCTGTGGTTGTATAGTGACGCTCATCCCTTTTAAATCTAATGCTTTCTTGTTTCTTCTCTTTTTCATTATTTTTTTCTCCATTTTTTAGTGTTGATAATTTGTTTCTAGCAGACTAGATAGTTGATATTGAATTCAGAGTTATTTAAACTCACAGTTATTTTTCATTATTTTATAGAAAATAATCCTTCGTCACCTTCTTGCACCGTCGCCATTCAGAGTCGGCTGTGGCTGGTGATGAACTAACTCGAACGGCTCTCTTTCAGAACCATGTCGAAGCCGGCGCGAAGTTAGTTGACTTCCATGGTTATGAGCTGCCAATTTGGTATACATCTCTTCAGGATGAGCACTTGAAATGTCGTTCGGCAGCGGGCCTCTTCGATGTATCTCATATGGGTTTTTTTCGGTTTTCAGGCGAAGGTGTTTTAGAATGGTTGAACGGTATCGGTACTCAGAATTTTTTGAATATTCCAGTTGGTAGATGTGGTTATACTCATTTTTTGGATAATGATGGATTTATCATCGACGATATGATTTTCGCTGTTGAATCTGAATCGTCTGTGCTTGGTGTTCCGAATGCAACAATGATAGGAACTATGTTCAATTGGTTTGCCGATTTGCTCCCTAATGATGATTCAATAAAGCTTGAAAACCTCTCCAATGAAACTAGTATTTTGGCTTTACAAGGTCCTGCTACACCAGCAATTTTGTCTGATGTTTTAGGGGTGGATAATGTTCCTGGTCGATTCAAATGCCAAATAATTTCTGAGAATGTTCATGGCATTTCTGGTTGGATTCAAGGCACTGGATATACTGGTGAGCGTGGCGTCGAAATATTTGTTTCCAATACCGACGCTCCGATCCTTTGGGATGCATTGCTGAATGTAGGCGTAGATCACGGTGTAATACCTGTTGGATTAGGTGCACGGGATACGCTACGCCTAGAGAAAGGATATTTGTTATCTGGCCAAGATTTCCTCTGGCCGGGACTTGGAATTTCACCTGATGCAGAATTACCTGAGGGCTACTTGTCTCGCGATACAGCAGAAACTGCGGTGCCATTTGGAATTAGCCTTGGGCACGATTTCATCGGCCGCGCACGCGTCGAATCATCTTTCGAAAATGGCGCGCGCTGGCATGGTTTACTAACCCTTGATCGAGGGCCATCTCCGCGACCTGGACATGAAGTACTTTCAAGCGAGGATGATGATTCAAAATTGATTGGATATGTGACAAGTGGTGGGCCAGCCCCGAGTTTAGGCCGAAGTGGGATCGCTATGGCATATCTTGAAGGGGTTGAAATTGGTGATGAATTATGGATTCAAGCAAGTGCTCGAAGGCGTGTTAAGGTGAAAGTTGTAAAACTACCATTTGTATGATTGAGATAGAAGAGGTGATTTGATGCTGACAAAATTACCTAAACTCCAAGAAAAAGGCTGGGCGAATCTCAATTCAGAAGAGAAATTTTATTTCGCTACGAATGTATCTTTTGCATTTTTCTTAGGGCTAATTTTTATAGCACCAAATTCATCTTTCGTTGGGGGCTTATGCTGCCTCACATTAATCGCCTCATTTGTTTCGACTCAGGTACTTGGGAATGTAGCAAATCCAGAAACTATTGTGGGTCTGAATCAGTTCAATGAATTTGCCGATAATGCCGGCACAAATATGATATCGGAAATAGATGCAGGCAATAATATGGACCCTCAAGATCGAATGGTATCTAGTGCTATGAAAAAGCTTGAAACAATGCTCATTGATAGAGGATATACAGCATCCTCGTTATTGGAAAATTTTGATACCGATGGCGATGGAGAAATCAATTATGACGAATTTGATAATGGATTACTTCGAGTTACTGGTGCGAAAGCCCCAGAATCATTGGTTCGCGCTGTATTTTCTGCAATAGATGCTGATAATAATGGTTCGATATCTTTAGCTGAATTTGCAGCCCTTATGGGTGGGGAAGATGTCGATATGTCTGAAACTTCGGGCATCGAAATTTCTGGGCATAGTATTCAATTATACAATGGCGTTTATGCAATGCAACCAGAATTAATGAATGGAAAACCATGGTTCAAAAATAATTCTGGAACTAGGTTATATTTCTACAATGCAAATTCAGGTGGTGCTCCTTCATGGAGTCTGGATAATCGTGAACAAAACGGGTCAAACGACTGGTACAATGGTGGTTGGACTAGATCTCCTGCCGATGGACGCCCACCAATTGGCGAACGTCGTTTTATTGGAGTAGGAAAAATCACCATCAGACCAGTAGTTGCTCAGATAGATTCCTCTGAATCGGTTGCTCCGGTATCGCCCGTAGCACCCGAAGCACCCGCCGCTCCGGTATCGCCCGAAGCACCCTTCGCTCCCGTTGCCTCTGTATCTGCCGAAACAGAAACAATTTCTCCTCTTGATGAAGCGATTCAAGTTACAGATTCGATAATAATTGATATTCAAGAAGCATTAGCAGACCCGAATACTAATCTCGATGAATTGAGAAGTGCTACAGATGCAAAATTCGAAGAAAGCATTCGAGGCCTACCATATTCATTGAAAGTACCTGCCCGTGAAGTTTGGAAATTGAAGGTTGATGCAGCCTTCAAATTAGCGAATATTCATCTCAATCCAGATAATAATGCAGCGAAAATTGCAGCAGGTGTTGGTCTTGCTGGTGCGGTGGTTGGAGGCGTGGCAGCAGCGGGCATGCGTGACAATGTGGAAACGGCAACAACCACTCCCGAACCAGAACATGAATCCTCTTCTGATTGGCACGATGCCCACCATGTAGAGGTGACTCAGGATGTGGATCATCCCGAGAGGGTTAGGGTTCCCGACCGGGTCACTCTGTCGGGGGAGTCATCCTCTGTGGTTGAAGAAACTGCCAAACATGTAGAATCTATTTCTGTACCATCTGAACCGATTGCTGTATCTCAAGACGCTCAGGTCGATGAGGTGGCAATATCACTGAATTCTATCATCTCAGAATTTACCGGAGCTCGATTCTTAAACGATCAACGTGCATTAGTGGAACAATATTCAGAATCAACCTTCAATTTCAATCTCAGAGTGATTTCTGTGGATAGAACCTTTGGAATCGGATTAAAGGATGAATATCGAGGTGGAAGTACACTCATTGGTACATTAGAGGACGATATCGAAGTCGAAGTCCGCCTAATGTCAAGTGCAGATGCAAGTGCTTATCACAATGGTTCAGAAATTATGATTTCTGCTGAAGTCTGTGACTGGAATGGAATTCGGAAGCGTTTAATTTTGAATGCTTATTGAGCAAGTTCAAACGCTTCTTCAATCATTTCTTCTAGGCTGATAGATGGCCTGAAACCAAGACGTTGATCGAGAACCCAAGCATCAACAACACCCCATACCTCATTTGAGTCACTTTGATTCAATTCGATTTCACAGCCAGTTCGTGAATTGTAGATTCCAGAAAGGTCATGCATTGTGATGCCTTTTCCACTTCCTACCGCAATCTCTTCTCTAGTCAGTGGTGGTTTATCGAGGATTCCACCAATTACTGCGACCAAATCCTCGACATGAATGAAATCTTTGACATTTGAGCCATCTCCAGGGACATTAATCCAGCCCATTTGATGTTCATTTGCCCATTTGTGCAGTAGCCCATTCCCTGGTGGCCCCTCTAGGGGCACTCCTTGTACATTCGATGCTCGAATAACTGAAACTGGGCGATCGGCTTGCGCGCGCTCGAGTGCCATCTCTTCCATCCATAGCTGACCTTCTGCAGCGGTATCACGAGGCGAGAGGGTCGAATCTAATCCGTAGAACGGTTCTCCTGGTTGCCATTGTGGATGAACCCTTAGGGTTCCTACAATAATCAAGTGAAGGCTACCGTGTCTGTCCACTGCGTCAATTATCGGGCGAGCTCTTTCTCTCATCGCAATGTAGGTTTGTCGATCATCTCGGTCGAGTGTATCATCCGAAGATGTTGAGTTAATGTGAATTAAAGCGTTGCACGGAGTCAACATTGCATCAAGAGTTAACTTGTCTTGAATCGCTTCATCAGGTATGATAGTGGCGGACTTGCCTAACATTTCTACTATGTAAGGAGCGACAAACGAGTCCGATGCAGTGATAGCGACCTTCATTTCAACCGATACCGGCTTCTTCCAAACCAATAAGATATTATCGGTTGCTTGAACACTCTTGGCAACGAATGATTAAGGCGGGATTTCTCCCCGATTCATACAACACGAGGGTACTCCCATGGACCAATTACCAAATCTTGGACGTGAGCAAGAAATGCTCACAATAATGGGATTGAATTCTATCGACGATATATTCTCTAATATTCCTGAACATATTCGTCGGTCTGAGCCTCTACCTCTGCGTGCTCCACAAACTGAAGAAGAGATTTGGCACGATGCTCAGCGTTTACTCGGTGCAAATATCGATTTGGATTCACGCCCATCGTTTCTCTCTGCGGGTCTAGCTAGAAATTTTGTCCCAACGATGGTCGGTGCTATGGCAACCCGTGGAGAATTTTTGACATCTTACACACCATACCAACCCGAGGTATCTCAGGGAATGCTTCAGGCTATGTGGGAATTTCAAACGATGATATCTGAGTTGGTCGGACTGCCGGTTGCGAATGTTTCGATGTATGATGCATCTACAGCGGCCGCTGAGGCTCTAACCTGTGCGGTTCGAGTTAACGGCCGAAAGGCGACTCAAAAGGGAGTGGTTTACGTGTCACAATTTGTTCCACCACATCGCATGCAAGTAATCGAGAATTATCTCCAAGGTGCTAAGACTGAAATCCGGATTTTAGAACATTCTATGGACGGTCATCTCGATTTGAAAGCCGCTGCAAATGCAGCGGGTTCTTGCGCGGTTTATGTCGAGCAGCCGAATGCTTTCGGCGAGCTCGATGCTGGAATTTCCAATCTGAAATCAATCGTTGGCGAGAATACCGCCGTCATCGTTGGAGTCGATGTAGTTTCATTGGGATTAGTTGAAGCACCGGGTAATTATGGAGCGGATATCGTGGTTGGAGAAGGCCAACCATTTGGAATTGGACCTACTTTTGGTGGCCCGATTTACGGGATATTTGCCTGTGCTAAGAGATATTTACGACAGATGCCAGGTAGAATTGTCGGTCAAACAGTTGATGTCGATGGTAAACTTGCTTACACACTCACTCTTTCAACTCGCGAACAACATATTCGTCGACATCGCGCGACCTCGAATATTTGTTCGAATGAAACTCTCATTGCTCTGATGGGGGCAATGCACATGGCTCTACTTGGTCCCGAAGGGTTGGAAAAATTAGCCCGTAGAGTTGCCGCATCAACCGAAGCGACAAAACAAGCGGTACTTTCTATTGAAGGCGTTGAGTTAGTCGATCCTAAGGCTGCAAACTTTCGAGAATTTGCAGTAATTTTACCCATAGATGCAGCCGTAGCCGTGTCATTTGCAGATGCGGCTGGAATCAATGCTGGTTTAGCGTTGGGAGAATGGTGGGATGGGATGTCACGGTGCTTGCTCATAGGTTGTGATGAGCGCACGAGCCAATCCGATATTGAGGCACTTGTTTCAACCCTCAGCCAATGGATATCAGAGGTGAGCGCATGAGCGATATTTTCTCTTTTAACGGCGCTAGTGGCGCAGGTTGGGCTCAACCGGATCCGATGTTGAATGAATCAGAAGTGAATGCGACTATTCCCGATGGGTTGAAACGGTCTAAATTACCGGCTTGGCCGAATGCAAGTGAGCCTGAATTGGTAAGACATTACACTTGGCTTTCGACTAGAAATTTCGGCATAGACACAGGATTTTATCCACTCGGTTCATGCACGATGAAACATAATCCGAGAATTAATGAGAGAATCGTAAATCTTCCAGGAATTGACAGACTTCATCCTCTTCAACCCGAACACCAAATCCAAGGTATCCTATCAATTTTTTATGAGATGCAAGAAATGTTAGAAATTTGTTCGGGTATGGACCAAGTAACCCTGCAACCAGTGGCTGGAGCGCAGGGTGAATTTACCGCGATGAGATGTATACAAGAATACCATCGAGAAAATGGTGAAACACATCGCGACAAAGTCATCATCCCAGATTCCGCTCATGGCACGAATCCTGCATCAGCAGCGATGTGTGGATACCAAATCGTCGAAATTCCTAGCCGAGATGATGGCCGAATCGATTTAGAGGCTCTTCAAGCAGCTGTTGGAGAAGATACCGCTGCGATGATGATTACTAATCCATCAACACTTGGAGTATTCGAGCCAGAGATTACAGAAGCTGCTGAAATCGTACACAGTGTAGGTGGACAAATGTACTATGATGGTGCAAATTTCAATGCAATTATTGGCAAAACAGATCCCGGTCGAATGGGTTTTGATGCAGTTCATTACAACCTTCACAAAACTTTCAGCCAACCTCATGGCGGAGGCGGTCCTGGTAGTGGTCCAATTGGTGTTAAGGCTCATCTCGCAGCATATTTACCAACACCATTAGCCGCTCGAAGAGATGTTTCAGAATCTGATCCAAAAGGTGTAGGTGATGGATATTGGTACACGTGGGAAACCCCTGCAAAGACCATCGGGAAAGTCCAACAGTGGCACGGAAATGCGGGTGCAGTGGTACGTTCTTGGGCATTTTATCGAAGGTATGGGAGAGAATTAGAAAAAATGTCTGAGCATGCTGTGTTAGCAGCAAATTATCTTCGTCATATCATTATTAATCCTGATAAAGAGACTTTAGACAGTGTTCATGCGATGCCCGTCAATGGTGTTCCTGCAGACGTTGTCATGCACGAATTCACCCTATCCTTAAGCCCCCTCGTGGAAGCGGTTGGAGTAACTGGAAAAGATGTCGCGAAACGCCTACTCGACTATGGGGTAATGTCCCCTACCCTGTACTTCCCAATGATTGTACCAGAATGTATGATGATAGAACCTACCGAGACTGAATCGAAAGAAGTTCTCGACAAATTTGCCGCAGATTTTCTAACAATTCTTGGCGAAGATCCTGATTTGGTTAAGACCGCTCCACATACTACTGATGTTCGTCGAGTTGACGAAGTTTCAGCGGCTCGAAATCTGATTTTACGTCACCCAAATGGCACTGAGTGAGAGCGAAACCACAAGACCCGGAGTACTCTCGGCAGAGCGTGGAAGCCTCCCTCGACAAAGATTGGTTACTCGGCGAGAGTCGGTGGTGGCCGGCCAGTGAAGGACGGCCTCCATTAGTTCGAGATGGTGAAATCGAGCCGCTAGAACCATGGATATCTACCGATGCAGGTTCCGGCGGTAGAGGATGGATGAGACAACGATTACAACCTGCAGGAAGTAAAATTTTGTTACCGACTTCCTGGTCATTATTTTTCCTCATTTCAACAGCATTTCCTTTGGCATTTCCAAATAAAACTCCAATTGATGATCAAAATCTTGCTATTGTATTGTTTAGTATAGCGTGGATATTGACCCTGGCACCGATTCTTTCGATGAGCGATGGGCTTGAAAATCGAGCGCGAAAAAAATTCGATGTGTATCCATTTGCAATCTCACCATTTCTTTTTGGGATGGTGATTTTTGCCTTGCATATTATTATTGATCCACGGCTTGGATGGATATCCTATCTATGTTTCTTATTTTCATGGAAACTCACAGTATCCAATCTTGCACAATCGGTCAAAACTTCCTCAGGACGATGGTTATTGCCAATCAAAGTAGAAGATATTCCTCAAGAAATTTTTGCAGACGGTTGGATGAGAAAATCAAAGGTCTTCAGAAATGGACCGATTGCAAGTTGGTCTGGGGAATTGGAAAATTATTCCGCTGATTTAGTAGGGATTTCCCAAGGTAAGCACCGATTTATCGCCTTCGTGCTCCGCCATCGAAGTGGATTAGTTCATGATATCTTCACTTCAAATTTTGTTAATAATCACTTATTCACTGAGATTATTTCTCAACCACCACTGACAATTTCGGGTGATGCATGGCCGTCAAATTACATCATAAATTTTGAAGAAGAGTAATTCAATTTAGCAAATTCTGCCTACGGCAGGCATTTGAACTGTCTCTTGTCCCAATTGGCATGGACGTATGTGTTGTCTTGGGATCGAAGTCTGACTTGCCTATCGCCGAAAAGTGTACTGCACTGCTATCTGAATTTGAAATTCCTCACAAAGTTAGGATTGCAAGTGCTCACCGAGCGCCCAAATATCTTGAGTCAATCGTCGATGCTGCAGTTGATTCTGGGTGCAAAATTTTCATCGGAATGGCAGGCATGGCTGCCGCCCTCCCTGGAGTCATCGCATCGATGACTACCCTGCCAGTGATCGGCGTCCCCGTTGGCGGAAAAGTGCCACTTGATTCATTGCTCTCAATAGTTCAAATGCCGCCGGGAATGCCAGTTGCAACAGTTGGAGTAGACCGCGGTGACAATGCCGCTGCCCTTGCAATTCAGATGTTGGCTCTCGGGGATTCTGACTTGGCTCGCCGTTATGACTCGTGGCGAGTGGAAAAAACTGCGAAGGTCATTGCAGATGATGAATCATTGATGGAGTGATTGCGATGATGCAAACCAGTATGTTAATCGATGAAGCGATTGAAGCTTTAGAATCACAAATTGATGATACTGCGATAATCGCTTGTTCTGGTGGAATCGACAGTTCAGTTGCTGCCGTTCTCGCTCATCGAGCAGTAGGAAGTTTGCTGCATTGTGTTTATGTCGACACTGGATTTATGCGGATGGGAGAGTCGGAAGAAGTTGCTGAAATGTTCGCTGAAATGGGCATTGACCTGAAGGTCGTTGATGCGTCGGAGAAGTTCTTTTCTAATTTGGAAGGAGTAACTGATCCGGAAGCAAAAAGAAAGGTCATCGGTGAACAATTCATTCGAGTTTTCGAGGAAGAACAAGCGTTATGTGGCGCTAAGTACCTCGTTCAAGGAACGATAGCACCAGATTGGATTGAATCTGGTGGCGGAGAGCGTGATGTTATCAAGAGCCATCATAATGTCGGCGGTTTGCCAGAGGATGTTGACCTGATTATCGTCGAACCTCTACGTGAATTTTACAAAGATGAGGTTCGCCAAATCGCTCGCGAATTAAAAATAAAATCTAGCGAGCGCCAACCATTTCCCGGCCCAGGTCTTGCCGTGCGAGTCTTAGGCGACTTAACCCGTTCAAGGGTCGAGTCATGTCGAATTGCATGCGATATTGTTGAGAGACATTTCCAAGAAGCAGCTGCGGCTGGAATTTGTGATTTACCTTGGCAATATTTTGCTGCACTTTTACCCGTTCGCTCAGTTGGAGTTCACGGAGATGCACGGGTTCATGGAGAAACGGTTGTTGTTCGAGCGGTGACCAGTTTGGATGGTATGAGTGCACGATATTCGCCAATTCCTCATGATGTTTTGACTAAAGTGAGTACTGAAATCACAAACACATTGAAGGGCGAGGTCAATCGAGTCGTTTATGATATTACTAACAAGCCACCGGGGACCATTGAGTGGGAGTAATTTCTCCACTCACCGTTTCTTATTCAAATTATTTCCTCCTCGAAAATATTGTTAATACAGAATATTTTGATATAATTTTTCACTCATCTAACCCGATTGATTCATGAATGATTGTTTCAGCGGCAGGCTTAGGCCGACATAGCTTAGTTGGTGGAGCGGTGGACTGTTAATCCACAGGTCGCAGGTTCGAGTCCTGCTGTCGGCGCCACAATTTCACACCTTAGTGGAAACAAATTTCTCAATACTTTGACTTTCTTGAACGAACCTGAGTTGCAACAACTAGCATCGAAATTGCTAGTAAGAAGCCAAATCCAGGGGTTTCATCTGATATTGGTGGAGGTTGAATATCAGCATCTAGAGCATCACAAAGGCCATCTTCATCCCAATCTAATGGAACATTATCGGCATTGAAAGGATCCGAGTTACATGATGCTTCATCTTCATCAGAGACGCCATCTCCATCATCATCAGTATCGGAATTATCTCCGATTCCATCCGAATCTAAGTCTAGCCATTCTGAACCATCTGCTGGAAATGCATCCAAAGAATCAGCAACTCCATCTCCATCATCATCAAGATCGTCAGAATCGCATTGCCCATCCTCATCTGCATCTGCAGGAGTGGAATGTGCATCCATCGAATTTGAACCACAATTATTTTCAGTCAAATCCGGCCAACCATCTCCATCATCGTCCAAATCCGAATTATCACCTTGTCCATCACCGTCTGTGTCTCTAGTTTCTGAACCATCTCTTGGAAAAGCATCTTCTGTGTCGATGACACCATCATTATCATCATCTGCATCGACTTCATCACAAGATAAATCTTCATCAAAATCAGTTGGGATTGAATCTGAATTCAATGGGTCTGACATACAGGTTTCTTCTGTGATGTCATCAAAGCCATCACCATCATCATCAGAATCTGAATTATCTCCTAGTCCATCACCATCTGTATCTACTGTCTCATTTGGGTCTTCTGGAAATGCATCATCGATATCTGGAACTCCATCGTTATCCAAGTCCGCATCTAGATAATTGCAAACACCATCTCCATCATCATCACCCGGGACTATATTCTCATCCATCCAATCGGTGTTGCAATCAATTTCATCTGAATCGCTCCATCCATCATTATCATCATCTATATCTGCATTATCGCCTTGCCCATCCCCATCATTATCATTAGATTCGGTGGCATCTAGAGGAAAGGCATCGTCTTGATCTAAGACTCCATCATCATCGTCATCTGAGTCGATAATGTCACATACAAAATCTCCATCAAAATCATTCGGCACCGAACTAGAATCCATTGGGTCGGTGCCACAATCCAATTCATCTAAATCAGTCCAGTTGTCATTATCATCATCTGAGTCATCATTATCTGAAATTCCATCTCCATCATTATCAGTTTCCTGAATCGCATCACATACTCCGTCCTGATTCGTATCAACCGGAACATCGGTGTCGTCTAGTGAATCCGTACCACAATTATCTTCATCTAAATCAGACCATCCATCATTATCATCATCTGAGTCAAGATAGTTGCAAGTGCCATCTGAATCCGAATCTAATGGTGTCGAAGTAGAATCGAGGGCGTCAGTATTACATGATGATTCATCAGAATCAATCCAACCATCATTATCATCATCTTGATCTTCAACTAGATTTGTTGTCGTCCCAGAACCTGAATTTGAAAAAATGACGTTATCGATGTAAATTGCCTCAAAACCTGAATTTGAGGAGAATTCGATTTCTAAATTACCACTAACTCCATTAGTCACTAAAGTAAGTGTTGTCCACGTATCTAGATAGGATGAATAATCTGAATCTATATCATAACCACTAGTATTCAGAATATCTGTATAGCCAGAAGAATCTACAAATCGAATTATTAGATAATCCACAGGATTGGAGGTTTCGTAACCAGTATTTTGTATGAATAAATCTAAGCTGACTATATCAGAAATCACATTGTCTAGTGAAAGAGTGGCGATACCATCAACATCTGACATCTGATATCCATTATCTCCATCGGTGAAGTTTCCAACAGTGCCAGTGTAGTTAATAGTTCCAAAATAGTCACCATCAGTAAGTCCAACTCCTCCAGTTGATTCATAGTATAGAGTGAAACCCATCTCGTTTCCAGTTGTCTGATTATGTGCGACATCAGGTTCGTTTGCATTATTCCACAAATATCTGTCAATACTTTGGTCACCAGTATCTGTGTATTTTACGCTAGAAATAGTGAATGGATCTTCAAAAGAGGTGTAAGCAACCACACCACTAGTTCCGCTAGGACAGCTTATTGAATCCGGCATGCCATCTCCATCGGTATCTGTATCAGCGCAGGGATCATTCGGAAAATCATCCTGCGCATCATCAACTCCATCTCCATCGGTATCATCGGCACTTACTGTGGGTAAAGACAGTAGTAACATCAGAATAATCAGCGAGGTGGTCAAGCGGCGGGGAGTGCTCATGGAACAGCAAGTGAGCGTAGAGAAGAATAAGTCTTCTACCTATTAATCAAAAAATTGACTGAAGTAGGAGTTCCGCTAACCTCTTTGACCTGTTTTCTATCAAATGCCATGGACGCGAGAGCCCAAGCCGATGCAATCCTCGATGCTGTTGACAAATCAGGTAGACTTTATCGAGATTCTATTCCGATGATTGCAAGTGAAAATATCATCTCTCCTTTGGTTGCAAAAGCTGTAAATTCCGATTTACATGGCCGTTATGCGGAAGGATTACCGGGTAAACGATATTATCAAGGATGTGATGATTTTGATACTATTGAGAATATTGGAATTGAATCGGCGAAACGTGTGTTTAATTGTCAATTTGCAAATATTCAATCCATTTCAGGTACTGTCTCCAATATGGCTGCTCTGAAGGCGTTAGCAAAACCTGGCGACACGATTACAGCTGTTTCTACAGCCGATGGTGGGCACATTTCACACGCTCGAATGGGTGCGGTAGGAGTTCGTGGATTGAATGTGGTTACATATCCGTGGGATGAGGAAAGAATGGAGCCGGATATTGATGCGGCGTGTGAGATAATTCGTCAAACAAAGCCAGAAATCGCTTTGTTTGGACAATCAGTTTTCCTTTTTCCAACTCCTTTGCAAGAGATCGCCGATGCGGCTCACGAAGTCGGTGCCAAAGTGATGTATGATGGTGCTCATGTCCTTGGATTAATTGCTGGGGGACAATTCCAAGACCCACTTCGCGAAGGCGCTGATGTCATGACTGGTTCAAGTCACAAAACCTTCCCTGGTTCTCAGGGCGGTTTCATGTTGTCAAATTCTGATGATGAGAAATTTCAAAGAAAATTGAACAATTCTATTTTCCCAGGAACTTGTTCATCGTACCATCTTCATCATGTTGCAGGAAAAGCTGTCGCCTTGGCAGAGTTTGAAGCATTTGGAGTAGATTATGCTAGAGATATTATTGCCAATGCCAAGGCATTAGGCACTGCCTTAGCGGAAGAAGGATTCGATGTTATCGCCGAGGATCGTGGCTATACTGCTAGCCATCAAATCTTGACGAGGCACGGCGGAATCGATTCAGGCGCTGGATTACGAGCTGCTGCAACGCTCGAAGATGCAGGAATTATCACCAACATGAATATGCTTCCAGGTGATACCAAGGCAATGACAGGGCCGAGTGGTTTACGGCTCGGTGTACCAGAGCTGACACGAGTCGGAATGGGCACTGATGAGATGAAAGACGTGGCTCGGTTCTTTGCTCGGGCACTAATAGCTGCTGAAGATCCGGCGTCGGTGAAGAAGGATGTTGCCGATTTCAAATCAAATTATCAAACGGTAAAATATTGCTTTGAAGAAGGGCCAGCTTACCCAAATTTAGATTGAAACCATAGTAATTTTGCTCGGACCTGTCCGGGTTAGGATTATTGGTCGATAGCCGCCTTTGACTTCTATGAAGTCAGTCCAGCCGGTGCCGATTCTCATCGTCGCTATGATGCTGAGCACTGGCTGTTTAGGTTTTCTTGAGGGCGAAGAACCAATACCCACTCCAATTGATTGTGAGCAAAATCCCACTCATGTGAATTGTGAACCGGGAGGGGTGACAGAAGATGATTGCGCGTTTAACCAGATTTTCACAGGTGATGCTTGCCGATTTTTGTTGGCACCAAGAAATCTGTATTTTGGGGTAGATTCTCTTCAATTGGTAGTCGGTATACAGATGCAATCGCTTACACCAAGTTTTGAAGGAGATGGTCCAGAAAATTGGCTGGTAAATCCTAGATTGCCGTCGGGATTAGTGCTCGACCAGTCTAGTGGCGAAATTTCGGGAATTCCTACAATTGCTGTGGAGGAGTTACGTTACACGATTATCGCTGTCAATGCTGCTGGTTCTACTGTTAACACCATAGATATCCTCGTTCTCCCCGCTGCTCCTGATTCGTTTTTCTATTCCACGAATTTAATTCAGTGTAAACTCGGTCGTGAATGCGGTCTCGATGAGCCCTATGTTTACGGTGGTATTGCTGAAACTTGGTCTGCCGACCCTCCTCTTCCAGATGGATTGTCTTTGGATGAATCTGGGGCAATCTTTGGAATTGCAAGTGTTTTGGGAGATTCAAATCATACTATTACTGCAGGGAATCTAGGCGGTTCAGTTAGTGTAGATATTCGTATTATTACATTGCATGAAGCGCCGAATGGATTGAATTATCCCGGCCATCCTTACCATTGGAATCTCGGTGAACCTGTTCAAATTATTCCAATGGTTGGTGGTGGAGAAATCTTGCATTGGTCAATTGAGCCTCCACTTCCGAATGGGCTAGAATTAGTGCAATTAGATGGCTCAATCAGAGGGACGCCTACCGAATTACATGCCATTCGAACCCATTACATTTCAGCATCAAATACTGGGGGGGAAATGACAGTATCAATTCTGATTGAAGTCAAGGATATCGCACCTGTTAATTTGTTGTATACACCTTATGAATTCGATCTTACTATCGGTGATGATATTGGCATTATTTCACCTTCTTGGATGGACGGAACTCCGACTAATTGGGATATTTCCCCAAATCTTCCCAACGGATTTTTCTTTGATTCAACTAATGGACAAATAAGTGGAGTTGCAACATCTATCCAAGATTGGAGCACCTATCAGATTTGGGCAAATAACACTGGAGGATATGCTTCAACAATTATTCAGATAAAAATTACAAGCATGCCGCCAGATCTGATTTCTTGGCCAGATTCTGTTTATGTATTGAAATCCAATGAATCGGTTGGAATTTATGCAACAAATGATGGCCCCGGTATCGATAGTTGGGAAGTTTCACCTCAATTACCCTCCGGCCTGAACCTATTGGATAATGGTTCGATTGTCGGTACACCAGATACAAGAACCGCCTGGGGTGAATATACGATTTGGGCGAATAATACTGGCGGGGCAGTCGGCTTACTTCTTTCAATCACCGTACATGATATTCGTGCTGATCAAAATGATTTATTGCGCGATATGGATATGGCTGATTTCGGTGGTTGGCCTTCGCTTATACTCCCTATTGGAGAATGGTCATTCCCAATTGGGTTGGATGAGAATTCAAATCCAATAGTTTCGGCAAGTCATGTTGGTAAAGGAAAAATACTCGGATATGGTCATGAAGGCTGGGTTGCTACAACCCACGATTTCACGATGCGTGCAATCGATTGGGTTTGCGATGGTGGAACCGATGTTGGCTTGGCTTATGGTGCTGGTTTCGAACATTATGAAGATGAATTACAAGCGGCTGGCTACACAGTCCATCTCTCAGTAACACCAGCCGACCTTTCTGCAATCGATTGTCTTCTAGATGAATTTTGGAATGGTCACGATGATTCCGATAATCGTAATTTAGAACAATTTATGTTGGATGGTGGGGGAATTGTCATGGGTGGTCATTCATGGTATTGGAGCTATTCAAATTCGGATGTTGCCCACAATTATCCCGGCAATAAAATCGCAAAGGTAAGTGGACTTTTCGTCTCCACCTCGTGGGGATATAACGATGTTAACTTTCAGACGATTCCAGATGAATTATACACACCTCACAATGCGATTGAGGCAGTTTGGGCAGATCGTATTGATGGTGTGAATTTGAGTTCATCTGAAGCTGAAATTGCCTATTCTTCAATTTCAGATTGTACTGGAGTGGTGACATTGGATTTTGAAGATTTCTGGACACCACTACGAAATCTAGTCAATCAAACTGGCTGGACTGTGATACCTTATAGTACACTTTGGAGTAATACTGGTCATGATTTGGGAGCCGACCCAGTTGCAGATATTATTTTACGACTAGAAGAAGGATTGGTCAGAAATTTACCTGCTGATGAATTACCTGTTCATCCAAGCCATACTCAATTCCCTGGTGAAGTTCCAGCTAATGCAACTAGGATTACTCGCACAGTGACTGTCAATGGCACTCAATCTGGTCTTCCAAGTAATTTCGGATATTCTGGTGCGAGGTCTGCGATAAGAATGACAACGGGGCTTTATGCTGCACCTGGTGAGGTGATTACAGTCACGATTTCTCAAGAACTCGCCGATTCTGGAATCTACATATTGGTTGGGGCACATTCAGACGGTTTATGGGGCAAAGACATCATCAAACGACATTCTTCAATCACTCGGTGGTGGGCGATTTCCGATCCGGTTTCTGAGGTTGGAAATGCTTTCGGCGGGCCTATCTATGTTGGAATTCCTGCTGGTTCAACACTCGGTGAAATCGATCTCGAAATTTCTGGTGCGGTTCGCGCACCTATGTTTATTCTTGGTGTAACCAGTGATTTTCAATGGGAGACTACCGAGAGGTATAACCCAGCTCCGTGGGCTGAATTGGTAAGTAATAATTTCATTATGACGGTGCCCAGCGGTCAAATCAGAGATTTAGATAATATCAGCGCTCTGATGCAATGGTGGGACCAAGCCCTATCAATGGAGCATTCACTTTACGGTTTTTCACCATGGCCAAGGGTCGAGCGAGCGGTTTTCGACGCTCAGATTTCTGCCGGTTGGATGCACTCTGGTTATCCATTTATGGCTCATGATTTATCGGTTGTCAATGTCATCGACCTCGAACAAATGAACAGTACTGGTGATTGGGGTATGTTCCATGAATTGGGTCATAATCATCAGTGGATGCCATCAACTTTGCCAGGCATGACCGAGACTGGATGTAATTTCGCAAGTGTATATTTAATGGAAGAATTGGTTGGTGTTTCCGGACATAGTGCCGTCGATCCAGTTGCTCGAGATGGTCGAATGAGAAATTATTTCGATGGTGGTTCGAACATCGCAAGTTGGTCGGTTTGGATTGCACTTGACACATTTATGATAATCAAAGAAGAATGGGGTTGGGGAGTGATTACAGAAGCACTCACAGTCTACTACACCCTTCCCGCTGCCGAAGTTCCGAATGGTGGCGATGAAGAATTCAATGCTTGGGTTCTACACAATTCTAATTCTAGCGGTTATAATTTAGCACCATATTTTGCAGCCTGGGGATTTCCACTCACTCAGGCAACATTCGATTCGTTAGACCATCTTCCGGTATGGGTTAATGATCCTCTTAGGGGTGAGTATTATGTTTACGACGCTATTCTTCGAAACGAATCTGCGTCGAATATAACAAATTCAGCGACAAATTTCATTTGGGAAACATACGATAATGGCACCAACACAACTTTGACTTTGTATTACGGAACCATTGATATGGGCAATCAGTCCCTCACTTGGGGTAATTCGGTAAACTTGGGTGATGCAGTCGTCGGATGGGATGATGAAGAATTGACTGGCCTTAATTCGGGTACAACTTATTATGCCCGCATCAAAGCCTCACATGAGGAAGGTGACAAATGGTTCGGACCGGTAAGTTGGGCAACTACGAGCTGAGTTTCTGCAATAATTTTTCGAGTGAATAATCGGAAATGAAACGCTCGTGTAAAATCGATAATGGAATCCAAATCGCCGTATGAATTAGCGTTGCTGCGAAGGCTGGAATGACATCGAGCCGTGCTTGACCATACATCATCTCAGCAACTATTCCGAGTACAGCGAAATGAGCGACATAAATCGTTAATGATAGTCGTCCAGCCGGTTCTAAAATTGCCAATGATCTACCTCCTGTTGGGGGACCTCCTTGGATTTCTTCACCTTCTAAAATCCTGAATGTCATCAGAACAAAGGTACCTGAAACAATGATGAAAGTAGTAGATGCTGGGAAGAATGTTAGAACCGCATCTCCTTCTGGAAGTGCCCACATTTGATTTGAAGTAAATGAGTAAATCAGCGTTGCTGCAGTTATTACAAGTCCACCATACATCATTTTATCTCTAGCATTTGGTTCACTCTCCAGTTCGAAAATAATTGAACCTAGCATGATATAAGCCAACCATGGTAATGCTGGATATGTTCCGTTCCATAGAAGACGCTCAATCCATTCTGTGAAGTTATCTTGAACGACACGCTCAAACCAAGTCCAATCGGTACCAGCCAAATCTCCTAAGAAGTATTGAGAACCTGCGAGAATTATCATTAGCACAATGCGGGTTTGATGAGAAAAATGAATAATAATTGGCGCGATTATCGTAGCGATTGCTAACAATGTTAGAACGCCTGGGGTAAAGGACTCAAAACGTCCGCCTCGCTCGGTTGAAAGCAAGAAATTAACTAAGAATTGGCAGAGAATTAACATTATTATTCGTGGTAATATCCATTTTGACCAATCTCTAAACTCATCATTCGATTTGGCATTTCGTGCTTTCGCACTTCGGTATATTCCCCAACCTGAAATTGTTACAAATAATGGAGCGGCCATCCCTCCGATCGCAGCTGAAACCAATGCAATTGGGTCTCCTACGGTTATCCCTTCGGGAGGTACGATGGCTGCGGTGTGGACTTGAACCATCGCGAGAATTGCAATTGCACGAATCCTGTCAATATAGAGCAATCTCACTTTATCATCTCCACGATTCTCGATTTGATCTCGACGTCATTATCAGTTGTCAGGAGTGCTGATTGAATTGATTTGATTTTTTTATCATCAAGTTCATCAGAATGATATATCGTAGCCCAAAGGTCTCCTATTTCTATTAATTCACCAATTTGCTTCTCGAGAATTACTCCAACACGATAATCGATATCATCTCCTAATGATTTCCTTCCGGCACCTATATTTAGACAAATATCTGCAATAATCATCGCATCGATGTCGTAAATATTTCCTGAAGATTCAGCAAATATATCGGTTGTTTTTAGGTTCGAATCTAATAACCCCAAAGAACTGTACAAAGTAGTATCTGTGAGGAAATTCTCGGGTTTTCCTCCTTGATATTCGACCATTTCAAGGAATTTATTGAAAGCACTGCCGTCGTTAAGACTGTCGTGGATAATCACCGCTCCATGATTCTCATCCATTGCAATTCCTGCTGAATACAATAATACTCCACCTTGAACACAAACTAATTCTTCCAAATCAAGTGGACCTCTCCCACAGAGAGTTTCTACTGATTCGACGATTTCTAGAGCATTTCCTACAGCGCAGCCTAAAGGTGTATTCATTTCAGATAATATCGATGTGGTTCTAATTCCCAATTCATTCGCGATTGCACTCATTGAGTGAGCGAGTTTTGTAGCTTCAGATCGCTCGTTCATGAAGGCAGCACGGCCAAATTTCACATCGAGAACCAGAGCAGCTAAGCCTTCAGCAGCCTTTTTTGAAACGATTGAAGAAGTGATTAATGGAATCGAAGCGATTGTTCCAGTTACATCTCGCAGAGCGTATAACCGTCGGTCGGCTGGAACCAAATCATTGGTCTGACCAACTATTGCAACACCGATTTTTTCGATTTGTTCATAAAGTTCCGTAATCGATAAATCGACTCTAAATCCAGGAATGCTTTCCAATTTATCTAGAGTTCCTCCCGTATGCCCCAATCCTCGTCCGGAAATCATCGGAACTTTGAGTCCGCAAGCAGCGAGGGCGGGAGCGAGTGGAATCGAAACTTTATCTCCAACTCCGCCAGTTGAATGTTTGTCAACGACAAGATTCGCCCATTCGGCTGGCCATTCCAACCTTTTTCCTGAATCACGCATCGATTTTGTTAATTCGATTGTTTGAGCATCACTGAGCCCATCGGTGAAAATTTGTTTTAACCATTCGACAACGACTTCATCTTCTAGTTTACCTGTAACAATTCCGTTTACGAATTCAGAAATTGATTCCATCACTTATTCTCTCCGAGAATTTTGTGAGCCTCTTCAATTGAATGACCTTGGTCTAGTAGGAATTGAACCTCGTCACGAGTTGCATTTTCAAAACCAAAACCATCGAGATTTATTTTCCCATGTGCGCCATCATCCTTTCCTTGTTTACGTGCGCGTACATCCTCTCGCTCATCATCGAAACTGGTACCGCTTAGAATCGCCTTCGATGACGAAGGGTCTTCAAATACGTAACCAGAATCGTCGTAAAGGACATCTTCTGTTCGTTTTTTTGGCGATAAAAACATTGACGCAGCAGCAATTGCGACAGAAACTCCTGAAATTATCATCAGATAAAGTAAGGCTCTTGCTCCTGGTTGAGCTAGTGGATCTTCACGAATATTGACGAAACCCCCCTCCTCATCCGGCTCTATTGGTTCGGTTCCATTACCATTTTCTCCACCATCTGTATTATTGATGACAGGATTTTCAGAACAACCATATTGCTCACCGTCTGGTATTCCATTTTCATCGACATCTACTGAATTCATTGCAATTGATGGTGCTCGTAACAAGCTCTGAGCAAATTCAATTTCTTCTCCATCAATAATGCAATCTCCATCTGTATCAGCAACACCTGGATTCCCCCCCAATTGAAATTCTTGTAAATTATTCAATCCATCATTATCGGGGTCCATTGATTGCTCGCTCAATGCTGTGCCGATTACTGCAGCACTATGTCTGTCTAAGCCGTACATCACTTCCCAAGAGTCTGGTAGTAAATCACCATCCGAATCTGTCGAATCATCCAATCGATTCCAATCAATTTCGAACGATTCGCTAAATATCGTAGCTAATTCTGAAGATTCCGCGACGATACTCATCTCGCGGTTTCGCAACATCGAACTTGAACCCCAATTCATGCTTCCAACCAATACTGTATCATCGTCGACAAGCATGCCTTTATTGTGCAATTTCCAAATATCAGCCGCTGTCGACATTAATCTGGCAGTGATATCTAATCCTTGGGATTGATTCCAATCGGTATTGAATAAATTTACAGCATCGCGAATATCTTCGCTTTCATCAGCATAATATGCATTCAGAAGAATGCGAATTTCGACTCCGCGAACAGCGGCGTCGTGTAGAGCTGCAAGTATCGGGTTTTCGGCTCCAAATCCCCAATACCAATCCATATCGAGATATTGTACCGAAATACGAATTGATTCATCGGCTGAATTAATTTCTGAGATTAGCCCACCTACACAGTCGTCGGGGCACGTCAATAATTTCGTTTGGAAACTAGTGGTAGTATCTGGGATTGGAGCAAGGGTTGGAGTTATTGTAGGGGAGGGGAGTGCCCATCCCGCATCTGGTGAATATTGAGATGAATGTTCTACGATATGAAGGTGATTTGAATTCTCATCCCAAGCCATTCTCGACAAGATTAGTTGTGCCATTGGCGCGGAATCAAGGAATAATGACCATTCTCTATTGCCGGATGATCCAGTTGGGGGTAAACTAGAATCTTTCCAATTTCCCGAAGATATCCAAATGCTTTCACCATCTTTTACTGCTACTTTGCTGTGAATAAATGCATATGGTGCGCTGATTTCTGAGGGTGTTATCATCCAATAGACAATAGCGCCAGATTCACTCAATATATGTGCGTGTCCACGTTGATTTTCTTTTGTTTCAGAATCATCCAAAATTCCTTCTTCCAACAAAATGGTAACTTCTACTCCTCTCTCAATCGTTTCTAATAGTGCATTTGTCAGGTCCGGGCTCATCGATTCGTAGATGCTAAGGTGGATTGATTGTTCAGCGCTTTCTAGCCAACCGAGTAGTTCTGAAAGTGCTGTTCCTGGACTAATTGACGCTGATGCAGCCATATTTGGGTGGGCTGCGATTTCTCCGCCATCACAAAATATCGAGGCCCCAATTCTGACCCATCGCTCTTCCCAGTCCGCTGAACTATCTGTGTCAGTACCACTAGTGCACCCATCCCCTCTAATCAAAATTAAGCCGGGTGAGCCATCTCCTGGAACGGATATTGCAGGTCCAGACCAGCCTTCAGTTTCGGTAATACCTCCCCCGAAAACAATTGAATCAGCAACAATTCCACCTGGGGTTTTCAGCTGAAGTGCGCTACCAGAATCTACCAACCAAGGCATGTTGTTGAGAATGATATTCCCGTCTTGGGCAACAATTCCTCCATCTTCTAGAAGATTCGCTGGATTTTCTGTAAGAACTAATGATTGGCCGGCTCCGAGAGTAAATTCGTTGAATTTTGAAATCCATGGATCCGATGATCTAATCCTCTCAATTGTCCAATCCCCAAGTTCGACATCTACACTTCCGAAATTCGTAATTTCAAACCAATCATTTTGGCGTTCAGGCACTTCTGAAGGCATGATTCGCGTGAATTTTATATTTTGTTCATCAACATTGGATGTATTGATTGTCTGATGCTGTTGTTCGAGTTTACTCTCACTCAATGGACTAATCATCATTATTATTAGAATACCAAAAATCAGACCTGCTAATATTCGCTTTCGACACATCTGCATCATTCATCCAGTCGTCCAAAAGGATTGAACCCTTTGGGTCGATGTATTCCGTTCGGCATAGCCGGACGAAAATTACTATTCCTCTTTATTCTTCGAGTTAGATTCCAATAATTTCTTGGAACCGGTCACTATCATTGCTATACCGATAATATAGATTAAAACCGCTACATAATCGATATAATTGGCATCTGCGCCCGAGTCAAAATTGGTCCAGTAAGTTGGACCCATATTGTCGAGAACGGCTTCTTTGAAGGAAGCCGCATCTTCATCACTAATTTCGCTAAAGGTATGGATTTCGAAAACCGGTTGGACGTCTGAGCCAAAGTCTGGATTCATTGACCCGGCTCCTCTCAGGTCAAGGTAGAATCGTGAAACAGATTTTCCATACATGACTACATTTGTGACCGGTTCTACTTTTAGATCAACTGTCGAGCCAAAGTAAATTGGTAATCCACCCGGCATTACATCGAGGATTGTTCCTGTTCCGAGTAATTTTGCTTGAATTTGGTGTGTCGAGGGGTCGAGATTTATGGTATGCTCTACCATAGGGATTCCCTTGTAGACCACATTGTCTCCAACGATACTGTCTGCTGTAGCATAACCAACTAGATTTACTTTGAATGATTCATCAGCATCTCCAATACCGCCTATGGTTCCATTGAGGGTTGTATCTGCATTACCTACATGATCAGTCAATAATCCATATGTGGATTCTTCAGCAGCCGGAGCCCTCCATGGTAAATATTCACTCATGTCATAAATTTCGCCAGTTTCTCCACTGATGTATCCTTGAGCAATTCTATGTTCGACACTGTCGAGTCCGTCTGGACCACTTCCTGTGCTCATCTTGTAAACTGAATAATCTCCAGTACTGACTCCTTCTGATCCGTAATAGGTCATGTTTGTTTCCAAACTAACCCAGCCAAGAGTCATGTCGTTGATATCGCCAAGCGTATCTGCAACTGCGATATCTCTCCAACCATAGAGCCAGTTATTGAGTGATTGAGTTGTATAAGGTGATGTTTCATATTGGAAAGCTAACAATGCCCCAACTACTTGGTCGAACATCAAATCCTTTACCCATGATCGTAGTGCTGATGCAGCTTCGGTATCGATTCCGTACATACCTGCAATTAATTCATCATTCCAATCAATCTGCGCTCCACCACTAACTGGAATGCCATCTGCTCCCGTTGGCAGTGTCTTTCCAGATAATTCACCATACATGAAAACTGTAGCAAAATCGCCGGTCAGTGCAAATGGGCCATCATAGAGAATTTCTCTAACCTTTTCAGGTGCCAAATCAGCATCTCCTGCATGATCTGCTCTATTCAATCCAATTGATAGGTATCCCCCCTGAAGAGGTTCGACAGACCCGAATGAAAGTTGCCACCAAAGGTCAGCATTGATAGTGCCTTGCCCACCGATTAAAATCGCTTCAAATTCAGTCATTGTTCCAACCATACCAATCCACCCTCCAGCATAATCCGCGAGCGCGAGTACTTGACCAAGATTGACGCTGTATTCTAACATCGTGCCGAATGGATCACCATCTGCTCCCAATAATAGAAGCGCGACACCGTTTAGTGGAATACCATTGAAATCAGTCTCAGTCAATAAGCCAGCACCTAATCCAGTCTCTTCATTGATTCCGAATAATAAATAATTCAAGGTATCTGGATTTGTAATGTCCATTCCATCATCGTACGGTATTCCATTTCCATTAGAATCCTGATTAATATAGGGGTCGGTTGCAGTTCGAAATCTCTCACGAAGGTTGTCTGCACTTTCTAATTCTGCACCTCCTCCGTTTGATAGGAAAGTTGTTCCAGCCAATGCGTAAACAGTCCAGTCGATGAGGGTGGTGTCGAGACGGTCTGAATATCCGTAAAGTGCTGCGCGGACTGCAGTAGTTTCGTCAGCCGGTTCACCGATTCCAGCAGCTAACATTGGTCCGATTTCACATGTTAATGCGATACAATTACCAGTTGAAGGGTCTACTGCATCATAGAGAATATAATTCGCAACTTCAGTGAAGTCTGGATCCATAGGACTCGTACCTCCTGCTGAAGCATTCCAACTTGCATAAGCTGCGTTAAGGTATGCGACCGGAGCCATTGCTGAAGCTGTGGCTTCGTCATATCCTGCTTGTACCAGTTGTGCGGCGACTCCATCTACCATCATATTGATTTCAGCAGCTGACCAAATGCTTGGTGCACGGTTTTGTAAATCGTTAGCCATCATTGCGTTGGCAAATCCAGCTTTTGCGAAAATCTCACCATAAGTAATCCCAGTGGATAGACCAGCGATTTTCTGAGTATTGTATAGGATATTGACATTGGTTAGTTCGGTATCTCCCGATATCGATGCCTTTCCATCGTGAATACAATTTTCACACCAATCGAATACATCATATTCTGAATAAGTCATTTCTCCAGCATCTTCATCAAAAGCAAGAATTTCTCGATGGGTAGTTACTGTGTATATTGCAGGGCCAATCAATTCAAATTCAGGCGCATCTGTTTCGCCGGAATTTATTGCATCAATATTGGCAATATTATAGGCATAATATGCCCTCTCATCTGTAGAATTCATCCAACTTTCGTCACTTTCCCAATCTTCAAGGTTATCGCGACCATCTACGATTGCTCCCGCGACAGTTTCCGCGACAATTCCATCAACAATCGAAGTCAAAACGACTGCATTTACAATCATCAGTAACATTCCAACAACTACAAAAATTGCCGGTATCATATTTTTATTTCCATTCAAATTTCCATTCACGGTATCCACTGCTCTATGTGGTTACGAACGGGTTCCGAACATAAGCGTTCCAGTTACTGTTAGCAGGTGATTTAGATAGAATTGTTCAGATAAATCCGAAGCCGTCGAATTGTTGAGCAAAAGTGTAGAGCATTATCGGAACGAGAATAATACCCATTGCGTGACTTCTTCGTATACCAATTCGGGGAGGCATCAATCCGAGTTGAGTACCAATCATTAGAACTCCAACCCCTATCCAACCAGTCGATAACCAAACCAGTACTGTGACGAGGAGTGTGACTGCACCAACTAATGTTCGTAATGGAACCATTTCATGAACTCGCAACATTCCTTTCCCTACTCGAATCATTACTGGAACGGCAAATAATCCAGCACCTATCGTAATTCCGAGAAGCCGAATAAAATCAGACGGAGGTTCGATGCCGTTCCAAATGTCGATGGGGTACATCATGTTCAGAGCGAGGGCTGCTCCGGAACGAGGTCTTCCCACCATGTATAGGAATCCGAGAACCATTACGGTAACCGCTGTATTAACGGAGGAGAGAATTGCGATAATTTCCAAATCCTGTTGCTGGCTCCTACTTGCAAAATCATCCTCTGATGTATCTCCTGCTTCTTCAAGTGCTGCAGAAAATAACGCAGCTTCTTCATCAGATAAATCGTCCAATCCTTCGTAAATTGAGCTAGAACTTTTTTTCGGGAAGTCCTGTGTCCCATGTTCAAAATCAGCAGGGACATAATTGGGGTCGGTCAATCGACCCCAGAAATTTCGCATACTCATTACTACGACAGTGGCTTGAGCAGCAGTCATTCCTGGTAAAATTGCCATGACTGAAGATACGATTGCCGATAGGAATGTTGGAACTGCAAGTGGGCGCATCTTCGGCATCTCCCAATTGGGTTCTTGTGGTGGAATCTCTGATGTTGTAACATAAATGTCGATGAGATTTGCTATGCCGAAAAGGCCTGCAAGTCCCGGGAATAAGAGGGTTGCAGAAGGCATTCCTATAGGAGATCTGCCTGGTAATTCGAATACAGCCCAGCCGTAAAACCCGGACAAGCAAAAGAAGGCTGTGGCAACGAGGATTCCAGCTATTCTAGAACTCGAGCCAAATGTGAAATCGAGGTATTCCCAACTACGATAGATCCTGCTTTTACCTATAGGAATCGATAGTTCGAATTTTTTCGGTAGTTTCCATCTCAAATTTTTTGTCAAATTTTGCACCCAAACTGGCCAAGGTAATCGGGTAGTCTCCGTAGTAATCAAGAATATTGAAATGAATAAAAGTAACCAAGGCAAGACTTCACGACTTGCTTCATACAAACCCAATCCTGGTTCTTTACCGAACATTAGACGAGCAACGATTAGCAATGGAATCGACATCATCATGCCCATTTGAGAGCCTCGGGCTGAGTAAGCAACTCCCTGGGCTGCCTGGCCAGAAACCAGCATTCTGTGGCCTGGCAAAAGTGCCAATGCCATATTGTCATCTGGCGCGCCGACCAGCGCACTAGGAATATAATTCAGGAAAGTGTGAACGGTTCCAGTTGCGACAATTATTCCAGCGACTGCATCGAGAGGAATTCCCAGACCAACTGCGATGGGAGATAATGAAAGTGCAATTAATGCGACGTTATTCACGTGGAAACCGGGGATTAAACCGGTTAAACAGCCAAGGAATACTCCGATGACAAAAGAGGTGATTAACCATCCGAAGTCTACGAAAAACGGGTCCATGAAATCACCTCAGCGTACATCTAAGCAAAAATAAATTGTATTTTCAAGTGGTAAATCTGCCATTGTCAATCGACCAATCCAAGTCAAAGGTTCACCTGCATTTTCCTGTTGGCTGGATTCAGACCCGTCTCCTAGTAAGCATACTTGTTCAATAGATCCAGAACGATTTACCCATTGGTTTCCATCTTCATCTGTCACCGCTTCACCGGTGATGCTGACTAATTTTCCAACCTCCCAACGCCATGAATCATATCCATCCCCCCAATTCAAGGCGGTGGGTTCAGGAGTATCTCCTAAGGTCCATGATCGAGCTTCGAGGATAATGCGACCTTCTGATTCGGACCAGATAACGGTCGCGTTGAATCGGATTAATTGGTCCGCTTCAATCCATTCGACGTGTTCGCCAATTAAATGAATTCGTAATTTTGTATTTCGCGAGTAATAATCAGGGCCGTCGCCAACATATCCCTTATCATAATCTGGAGAAATTGGATCTGTAATCCATCCTTCAAATGTGTAATTTTGATTTGCAAAACCGAATGGATTTTGAGCGACATCAAGCATGTTTGTAGCACCATCGCCAATTTGACCATGAGGGTTACCGAATTCGGGTTGTTGACCTCGGTCAAGACAAATTACCGCTTCATCGGTTGCCCAAACAAGTCGGCCAGTCCATTCGTCTGAAATCCCATCGATATTATTCGAAATATCTTCTGGGGAGGCAAGAAGGCACAATCTGTCAGTAGGGGTTGGACCGAGTAGCCACCAATTTGTTCCATCAAATGATGCAGTGCCATCGATAATGACCATTTTACCGACATCATAAGTTAGCATATATGGCTCGACATCCCACTTAATTTTCACAGGGTCTGCATAATTTAGAACTTCAACGGATGTTGCCTGAGCAATCAGGCGCCATCTCAAGGATCTCTCATCATATTGTAACCATCCAGAAACGATAACATGACTGCCTGCTTCGATTGTGCCTAATTCTGGCTCGAGACGACCTTCTACTTGCATGTAGAGAAGGTGGTCTGAATTTCCATAAGCAGGATTATCCATTAGGCTGAGCGATTGATAGGTGACGTTCGGCGATAATGCTTCACTGAGGTATCCTTCAATTTCAAGGGATTGGTTTGCATAATTTGAAGGATTTTGAGCGACATGAACAAGAGTCTCTCCTCTAAATTGAATCACCTGCTCTTTCGCCGTAATCGCACCATAACCATTGGATTGTAACCAAATTCTTCCATTCCATTCAGAAACTTCTCCTTCTATTGTTACAACGCTACCAATAGGGGGGACGGTAACTGTCAGGTCGACATTCCATCTGATTTTTATTACAGAATTTCCATCATGTGAGGCGACCTGTAAATCTATTCTATTTGCCTGTTCACCATATGGATCTCTTACATAACTGGTTAAAATTCCTTCAATTTTCACTGTTTCTCGCGGAAAATTTTGAATATCCTCGATTTCAATCATATCTGGCTCACGGATAACCGCATAGAAATTCATCCCTGAAACCAAAAGGAGTGAAGTGAAGAACATCACCCATAACTTTCCCTCACCACCGGTTGGCTCAAATGGTGCTCTGAGAATTTTTGCCAGTCTCGATTCGTTAGTCATAACTACCGGCGGTAGTCGATAACGCTTCAAGGTTGAGAGGTAATCAACTGGCGGAATTTAAAATTGACATAAGATAAGTTCATCTCCGATTGTTCGATGAGACGACTCAGGACCCGTAGCTCAGTTGGTTAGAGCGCTCGGCTCATAACCGAGTGGCCACCGGTTCAAATCCGGTCGGGTCCACCATCTTTCAAATCGTATACAACTCGAGAATGCTAACTTTGAGAAGGATTGGGAATTGTAATATTTTGGTGAATTAATTAGCCTAGATTTACTAGAATTAGCCCAATTTTGTACTTTTTCACCCTGCTATGAAATTTCGTTTCTCTATCTCCCAATTATTGATTAGGTTGGATTTTGATGCTTTTCGCCACACTCAACGTGAGAAGGCTCAAATACGGTCTTTGGCGGCATTCGGTTAATGAAGTCGGCACGCTCGGTTAGACCTGTCTTGATGATACTCGCTGTGTACATGCTCAGCATGTTCGCAGGCGTTGCTGCTGTGCAAGCACAGAATCCAACTCCAGATATCACTCTGACATGTGATAATCCTCAACCTATCGAGGTTTATCCTGGTTCAACCAGAACAGCAATTATCAATTGTAAATTAGATAATCCAACGATTTATTCAGAGAAAGTTAACATCCAGATTCAATCTGGTGCTCTCATCTCTGCTGGACCTGCTTCTCTGACTGTTGGAGCAGGTGGTGTGGTGAATTTCCAAGTCATCCTTCGGGGTGAGTTGCGAATGGCTGAGGGGCAGCATCAAATTTCGATAACCGCAGAAGTAGTACAGGCAAATGGGGTAACAGTCGTTGGTACTCCTACAACTTACAAGGTTCTTGCAGTGATTAAACAATTCAGCAGGCTCCGAGTTGCGTCCGAGATCGCCTTCCTTCAACTCAGACCTAAAGTCGATTACAATCTAGTATTCGATTTATACAATGACGGAAATGCAATGGATAGATTTAATGTTGAAATTTCAAATTATGACGAATTAAATGATGAAGGATTCCAGTTAAGTATTCCTCTGGTTTCGGTTGAAATTGAATCGATGTCTCCTGCTGAAAAGGTTAGAATACAAATGAGAACTCCTAAAAATCAAGGTTGGACTGATAAATATTTTAATTTACAATTCAAAGCAACTTCTGAGTATTCTGTTAGAACAGAAGGAATTCCAAATTATCAGATTCAAACTGTAACAATTTACATTCGTGGAGTTTATCTCCCTGGATTCGAATTACTAGGCACTTCGATGATCACAGCTCTTGCAGCAGCAGCCTTCGCTGGCCGATATCGTAGTGATGAAGAAGAAGACTCAGAACTTCCCAATGAATTAGATGCCCGACTTTTCTGATAGCGGATATTTTCTAATTCGAACATAACTAAACGGCAACGGGTTGATAACCCGCGAGTGAGACCCGAGTTTATCCAACGAGGTGTATCTCAATGAGTGATGGCGGTCTTCTACAGAAAGCAATCGAACAACAATCTGAATCTGACACGGTAATAGACGGTGTTGTTTCAACAAGTAATTCAAGTTCTATCGTCTCATCAGGTTCCAAACCAATTTCATTCGTTGGAATGATAAAAATATTATTTATTGGCGCTATTCTACCATTTTTTCTACTAATGTGGTTTGGAATATATATCGATTTGATTCCGATCACAATATTAACTCCTCTTGTTATTTCAGCAACTCTTGTGTTTGTTTGGTGGAAATTAGACGTAGGATTGCCAACAATACTAGGTGGGAACGGATTCGATTTGAAAAAATTATTCGCCGTCGTAATGACGTACATGATACTGGTTGGCACCCCTTTTGTCTTTGCAACAATTTTTGTAGGCGATATCTCTCTTGGTGAGGTGGAATTCAATGATGATGGTTCACAATTAACAGTTAAAATACGTCAGAATGGAGGGGGTGGGACTCACGATGCTATGGTGAGCGTTTTCCACACCAATCAAGAAGTTTGGAGTAGTACCGAATCATTTACGTTCAACAAAGAAGATTATCAAGGAGATTATGGGCAATTTACAATTAATACGTTAGATTTCTGGGATGGAAATTCACTCCCTTCACTTTCTAATAATTATTCTATTCAAGTAAAAATTGGAGATTACACCTCCGATGCTGAATTAGATCCGATGGTGATGACTAGAGTGGTTACCGCTGCACTATCATCAAGTATCGGCTCAATAAGTAATAATGCTGATGATTGCGAAGGTGAGGACAAAGAAACTTGTATTGTTGCCGTAGGACTTACTACATGGGCAGGAATAACATCATTAGAAGACTATCCGGGGCCATTATCCTATGCCGATTACACCATTAAGGCCACCTTATATTATGAAAACCATGTTGCTATTGATTATCCAATAATTACAGTTGTTAAAACCGAAGCTACTTGGGAATCGATGTCGGGTAAGTTTGGAACTGGTAGTGGCACTGTTGGTATCGACGGTTCCCAACTCGCCTTAACCGGGTCGGCCGATGACAATAGCTTAGGCATGTCTGTAATTCCTAAATCTGATTGGGAAGAGAGTGATTTTGGTTGCTACACATTCACTGTGGAAGTGATGTCTTCGGATGAATGGAGTGACGAAGCGGATTCTGTAATTTCTTCATCATATTATTTGTATGAAGAAACCGGCTCACACTCTGGGTCTGGTCCACCTAATCCCTCTGACCCTCATGGTGCCACTGATGAGGCATGGACTGAATTAGTAGATGGCGAGACCTGTTAGAATTATTCGCCCTTGTCGTATTCGTAATCGTCATCGATGAAATCTTCCTCCTCATCTTTTTGCTTGACGAAATTATTGAAGTAATAATAACCGGCTCCGATCATTGTCAATGCAGTGGCGATAAGGATTGGAATTATCGACATACTTTCTTCTTCAATAGGTTGTATCCATGTAATTACACCAGTAGTTCTCAAACCTCCACCGAATGCATCGTCCTCGACTAGTTGAGTTGGTGTCAGTACTCGGCAGGTTAGGCTTGCATTGCCTTGGTTTGCATTTCTCCAACCAAATGAAATTTCGAGAGATTCTCCAGCATCGATAACTGCATTTTGATATCCCCCAATATCTGCAGCTTCACCAGTTTCTGCAATGTCACAAGTGAAGAAAAAATTAGCCGGAGCCGTACCACGATTTGCTAGTCGAGCGAGAATTGGAACGGAGTGAACAGTCGAGCTTTCAGTAACTTCATCTGTCATAGCCAGTGATTCCCATTGGATATTAGGAATATTAGAATCGATTACAATTTGTTTTTCCCAAGTTAGAGGAATCATTTGTGGCCCATAATTCCCAATATCATTTTCTAGTGTTTCTGGATTCCAAGCAGTTCTATACGATGTGATTATTATATTCGCATTTTCATTGGTAATACTACCATCAGCCCAACCAATTTCAATAACTCTTTCTTCCCCTCCTACAATGTACGAAACTCCATCGTCTCCACTCACATTGTTAAATTCCAAATCTCCACTCGGACTCTCTCCTAATACACTATAGAAAACGCCTATTGCATCGAACTGAATCGATTGACCCCTGATTCGCCTTTCCCATCGATCGATAATTTCAACACTCGTTTCGACATTATCTCCCCACTGTATTACCGATTCTGGAAATGCTCTGACATAGTGGTCATCGTGACTTCCTGAAAGTATCGAAAATCCTCTGATGTCAATTTCTGCTGTATTCGATTCTAAAAATATTGGAGCACTATTTTCAATAACTGAATCATCGATTGTGATTGAGCCATCTGAATTTATTTTTCCACCTTGCATAGTAGATGAAATTAATTCGATATTTCCAGACGAATCAATCGTAAACCCTGCCTCGCCCTCAATCATCATATTGTGATATTCTAATTCAATACCTAGCAGTTCATCGATTAAGGTGCCTGTAGACATCATAGTCTGAATTTTTGATAGGGTAACTGGAGCGAATCCAAAGGCCGTTAATCCTACCCAAATATCCTCTGTTCCAGCAGGGAATGAGAGAGTATATTCCCCTCCATTCATCTCGATTGGTTCACTGCCTTCGATATGTGCATGTGCTCCATCAAATGAAAGTCCATCAACTGGAAATAAAGTTGCATCGAATGATTCATTATAGCCTCCCCGTGGAATTAGAATTCGAGAGCGGTTTTCCTCATCCCAATATGTCGATGAAATTAGGGATGTTGGAGGGGAATTTGCATTTAGTATTGATGAATCGAGTCGTAGACTGCTTCCTTCAGCAATTTCGATACTCGATCCAGCCATCATGGTAATCTCCGCGTTATTAATCGTCAGACTACCTCCATCTACAATCGAGATTAATCCAGTAATCGATTCGTCATTTTCCCAAATAGTATCCGAATCGATGGTTATCGTATCATTAGAGTCAGCAAATACAATTGATGAGGATAAGATTGCTATGACCGATGTAATAATCAGAGTTGTTTGTATTACTGCCGCAGTACGAGACATAATTCTGTGGCGGCGAATCATCTCAATTAAGAGTTCGATTCTTTGTGAAGGGTTGGCGAGGGTTCATGTCCCCAATCTACTCGCACGCATTTGTATGTCTATAGCCGGACTCCCAATGGATATCGCTACTGTGTTATTGATTGCAGGGCCGGCATATTTGGCAAATACTGGTGCAATGCTATTCGGCAAGTGGTTGCCAGAAAAATATAATCTTCCTAAATTTGTTATTGATGGCGGTAAGGACTGGCGAGATGGCAATCGTATTCTAGGTGATGGTAAATCCTGGAATGGATTGTTTGGTGGAGCATTTTTATCAGGTCTATTGATGATGTTGACTCATTTTTTGTTTTTTGAACAGGGGTTTGAGTCTAAACCATTTGTTGACCCTCTCTTTTTTGCAAACGAATCACACTGGTTTTGGTTTGGTAATGAGTGGAGCGCCGCTTTTACTATGGGATTCATCCTTGGTTTCGGGTGCTTAGTCGGAGATTCTCTCGGTTCTTTTGTGAAGCGTAGGAGGGGTTTGAGGCGTGAAGGAGAAATCAGTTCGAAAGCACCAATTTTGGATACATTGCCATTTGCAATTATGATTTTTGTATTTGCGTTTGCATTTTTCCCAGAACAAATAATAGTCGATGAGAACTTTAATAATTCTATTATTGGATTGATTATTTTCACTCCGATTATTCATCGTTCGTTCAATATTTTTGGCCATAAAGTCGGACTAAAAGATGTGCCATATTGAATTTGATTTCTGAATTCGTAGCGGAATTAATTATTTCCCTCGTGTCCTGCCTTAAGCCATGTCGGGCATGAATGTCTTGGTTGTCGGTGGCGGCGGACGTGAGCATGCTTTGGTAATAGGCTTGAATGAAAGCCCATCTGTCGATGCCATACACATTGCTCCTGGAAATGCTGGAACCGCTGTACTGGGCTTGAATCATCAGGTAGAGGCAGGAGATGTGGATGGCCTAGTTTCTCTTTCTCAACATCTTGAAGTTGATCTCGTTATCGTTGGTCCGGAGGGGCCACTCGTAGATGGGTTGGCCGACCGACTCCGAGAAGTGGGCATATCTTGTTTTGGTCCACATTCAGCTGGAGCTGAATTGGAGGGTTCGAAATTACATGCAAAGAAAATTATGCAAGAATTAAACATTCCAACTGCTGGAATTATTTTGATTGAAAATTCCGAGCGCATCAAAGAGGCGCTCGATACATTTTCACCACCTTGGGTTGTAAAAAGAGATGTATTAGCTGGCGGCAAAGGGGTTGTTGTGACTGAATCTCGAAAAGAGGCTTATGAGGCACTATCCTATGGTCTAGAAAGCGATGGTTTTGTTCTTCTCGAAGAATTTTTATCAGGTGAAGAAGCCTCAGTTTTGGTGATAATGGATGAATCAGGTTATGTCTGTTTACCACCAAGTCAAGATCACAAACGGGTTGGTGATGGAGATTCTGGACCCAATACTGGTGGTATGGGTGCATATGCTCCAGCGCCAATCGCAACTGCTGCGGTGATGCAGAGAGCGATTGATGAGATTATTGAACCAATGCATCATTATTTGCGCAATCAGAAAATACCCTACCGGGGTTGTCTCTATGTTGGGTTGATGATCGATGAAAATCGCGCTCCAAATGTAGTCGAATATAACGTCCGATTTGGCGATCCAGAGACTCAGGTTACAGTGCCTTTGATTGCCAGCGATTTGGGTCAACTTCTGTTATCGGCAGCTGAAGGTCGGTTGTCAGAATTTGATGTAGAGTTTCATAATTATTCGGCTGCGACGATTGTACTTGCCTCTGAGGGTTATCCAGCCTCATCAAAAACTGGCAGGGAAATTTTTTGCTATGACACAATAATAGACGAAGGGCATATTCAGGCCTTTGTCCATCATGCGGGAACAGGAGTTTCTGAGGCGGGATCTGTTGTGTCAACGGGTGGCCGCGTGCTTGCAGCAACCGGAATTGCGCCTGATTTGAATTCAGCCGTCAACGCGGCTTATGAAATAATTGAAAGTATCAAATTAGATGGTTCGCATTACCGTTCTGACATTGCTTTTCGGGCACTTTGAGTCAAGGAAGAAGCATTGCTACGGCTAATGGTTTTATTTCCCTCGCCAGCAAGGCTATAACACGAATAATTTTCGCCGCGTTGCCGAGCCTATAGGCTCGACCAAATGGTGATTGATAATGAACGAAATGAAATATGCAAAGGATAGTGATTTTCCAATAGGAAATCTCCTTCCGGCTCCTGCTGTACTAGTGACTTTACTGGTACTATTCTTTGGAGCTGATTTCCTTGCAAATGGCAATATAGAAAATGACGGATATATGAACATCCTGATTCTGCCAATTGCTGCAGCATTTGCTGCGGCACTAGGCCGAATCGCTACTACTATTTCCCTCAGTAATTCATTCACCTCGAAACACCGAGCAGCAATTATTTCACTCGGATTTTTCGTCGCTTCAATAGTTGTGATTAATGCTGGACTAACATCTACGATTATCGGATTCACATTCGCATTGGTTGGTATATCCACATTTGCGCTTATTTTGAACAATAGGAATGAAGAATCATCAATTCTTCTATCAATTGTTATCGGATTTCATCTCGCAGTTGCTTATTCGGCTCGACATGTATTCGATGACAGTAATTGGTCAGGCAGCGCAGCAGAGATGATTGATGCAGCTCGAGCTGCAAGTGGTTCGATGTTTTTTGCATTCTGGGCTGCGGCAATAGTTCTGGGTTTATTCCTCACATTGGCAATGCGTGGTAGAATCGAAGAAGCCGGATCAGGTTCTTGGTTTTCTGATATTCCACAGGTTTTTGGAATTGAAAGTCTCTCATTTGTGGGTGCAATTTTTGTTACAAACTTGATTCCAGTGATTTGGCTTGGTCAAATCGATGATTTACAAGTTTTCACTAACCACCATTATCTTGGTTCTGTTTGGGCATTATTTACATCGGTAGTTATCGTTTTCCTCGCATTCTGTCATGCAGAACGCTGGCATGTATTGGGAACACTTGCCGGAGTAAACTGGACAATGTACACCTTTGGACATCTACAAGAAATAGGTAATAGTTTTCCTGAATTGCTTTCAGGTAATAGTTTCACCAGCACAATCGCTTGGTTCTTCTTGGCTTTCTGGTTGAATGTTGGTGGGGTAATGATAGCATCTCGTGGTTACTTTGGTGATATTGCTCCTATGCGACAGAAATCAGATATTCGCCGCTGGTGGCAAGCTCACTCGTATGGTATTTTAGTCGGTTCAGCAGTACTTATTGGTCTAGCGGTTCGAACTGGCTGGAACATCCTTCCTGCTATGAATGCATCAGGAACTGGACTTTGGGATATGACTGGAGGCTCTGACCCTTGGTACATGAAGCGAGTTGTCGATTATATCATCGCAGAACGCAGTCACTACATCTTTGACGCCGATCGTGCTTACCCAATGGGTGCCATCAATCCTCGGCCGCCACTTTTCTCGTGGTCGTTAGCACTTGGTGGAATCGGTCTTTCTTGGCTTACCGGAATTGCAGCAGAAGAGGTTGCATGGTGGAGCGTTGCCGCTATGCCAGCAATCTTTGGTGCATTAATCGTTTTACCAATAGCTGGATTAGCAAGTCGAGTTCATAGTAAGCAAGCAGGAATATTTGCTGCTTGGCTTATCGCTTTGATGCCAGGTCATATCAGTCATTCCACATTTGGTTTGGCGGATCACGACGCTTTCGCTCTGCTATTCCTCGCTTTGGCATTTTACTTCTGGGTTAAAGCAGTTGAACAAATTAAGAATGAAAGGATGTTCTCAAATCCTAGTTCAAATCCACTCTATCTTTTCGCTGGAATTAGAGAAATGTGGTCTCGCAGCCCTGCTGTGATGGCCAATGCTACTCTTTCTGGAATTTCATTTGCAACTGTTGCACTTGGTTGGAAAGGTTTTGTTTACGGACCAGGGATTCTATTCCTTGCATTCGCTGGACAAATTTTCCTGAATATGATTCGTCGCCGTGACAGTCTACCATTGACTTCGGCAGCTCTACAAATGATGCTTACTACTTTCTTGATTCCATTTCCATTCTACATATGGCCTGGATTAAATCTTTTATTCGACCCAAGTGGATTCCAACCGATGTTCTATATCATTGGATTTACCCTTGCTCTCGGTTGGGTTACATGTTCATTCCGAGACAAGCCTTGGCTTCTTGTTCTAGGTAGTGGAATATTCCTAATGGGTGGAATTTTAGGTTTACTATATGTTCTACAATACGCAGAAATTTACAATGGTTGGGACATTCTCTTTACCGGTGGTTTCTACTTCTCTAAGAACAAGATTTTCGGAACAATTGGTGAGGCACAAGCACCAAGTCGTGGAGTTCTTTTCGCTTCGTATGGGCCTATTGTATTCCTAATATCAATCGGTGTTGCTTGTATCATGATTTGGAAAGGTGCAAGAAAGGAGAGGCAAGGAGATATGCTACTCGGGCTCTGGGTTTTCATCGCAGCATACATGGCTTTCTCAGCAGGCCGTTTCATCTTTAACGCTACACCTGCTATGGCTGTTGTAGGCGGAATTGGAATTTCGTCGATGTGGCAACGTGCTAATTTCGTCAACTTCGCTAAGGAATGGCGCCGGTCTGGTATTGGAACACCTCGAACACGGTTCCGATCTATTTGGCCTGCTACCAAGAGAAATCCTGGCATACCAGCAATGTTGATGGTAATATTGATGATTTCCTCACAACACATGACTTACGGAATAGACTCCGGTATCCCACGTGGTGAAGATTCAGCAACCGATGTAGACCAAACAATTCATGACATTGCACCAGATATCTTCAGACTTGAAGCCCTCGGCTTATCAATTCTAAACAGCAATAATTACGATCCAGACAGTGGAAAACTTTGGTACATGGGCACATTCGGTCCTGGTTTCAATTCCGGTTCTTGGAATATGGCTTATGACTGGTTAGCAGAACAAGATTCTGACGTTTCATTTTCTGAGCGACCCGCATTCGTTTCGTGGTGGGATTATGGTTTCCAAGCTTTAGCACAAGGTCAGCACCCAACAGTAGCTGATAACTTCCAGTCCGGTATTCCAAATAGTGGAGCAATGTTACTGGCTGCTGGACAAGACGATACGCTTTCGTTATTCATCACAACTCTCGCTCAAGGTGACCGCCGATACAATGGTGGTCAAGGATTCACCGATGAATTCAACGACATTCTATTGTCACACATGAGCGATGCTCAAATAGAAGAATTCAACTCAATTATTAGTCTTGCAGTTGGTGACTCAGCAATTGTTGAGTCACGCGCACTAGCGATAATGGCTTCTGATGACAATGTTGAACTATTGTTTGGCGGTATACTTGCTGATGATGGTACATTAGAATTAGAAGACCAATGGAAGGTTCGCGTAGATGGTGAACAATATGGTAACCTATCAACCGACCAGTCAGAGGCGATGTCTCTCTACAACGAGGCGCGTTCAAGTGTTGGAGAATTTGATTTAGAGGTTGAATACTACGAAATTGGTGGTTATTTATACACCCCTGATTTGATTATAGATTTTGACGATGTTTCAACGGGTCTTCATCGTACAAATGCAAGATTATCTCTTAGTCGAGCATTCCTCTTAGAGGCCTTCGATAATGATCAACTCACCGATATGTATCATGATATGACAACAAGCATCGAGTATGATGTACAAGATTACGAAGGTAGCCTTGGAGAATTGATAACTCGAAATAACGACATCCGATACTTTGCTGTCGATAACAGACTATACCCACTTGGAGGTAAGTATTACGAAGATTATTCCTATCATCGAGGACAGACTACTGGAATTTTCCATGCACCTACTACTCTTTCGGGGTTAGATACTGATACATACATCTCATCCCTTTATCTTACACAGAGAGGAGACGGACCGATAATTCCTCGAACAGTTGAAGAATTCAATTTAGAGTATCAGAATGATATCATCCGCAATCAATACAATGGTCAAAACGACGCAAGCGATATTATTCGTATGGTCGATATTGATTATCAACACCAGCCGGAATTTTTCGAAACCATGGTTGCACGAATATACGTGGGATACGGTACCTCGACTCTCGGTTTGGCAGGGGATGCAGAACAACCAATGCCTCATTTCTATACGAGTGGTGCTCCTGGTTCATATCTAGAAAATGCCTACCCCCTTCCAGGTGCTATGATGAACGATCTAGTTCTTTCGAATTGGTACGACGCAGAGCGTTGTGAAGTAGATGAAAACGGAACAATGCTTGACTCAACTTGTACGAACCCTACCATCGGTTCTGCAAATACTCAAGTCAAGATAATGAAATACTATAGTGGTGCAACTCTAGAAGGGACTGTCGAATTAGATGGCTATGGAGTGGTTCCTAATGCTCGCATATTGATTGAGCGTGATGCATTTAGCGGCGATGAAATCGCTGTTGATGGAGAAGTCGTAGATCGAGATGACAGAACTTATTGGATTCCAATTGGAACTACTGATGCTGATGAAAACGGCAGATATAGTTTCCAAGCACCAGCAGGTAAGATTCGTGTCACGGCATTTTTCGGTGAATCTGATCTTGTATCTGCTCGAACTCAGATTATGACTTCAGATATTCAATCTACTTTCGGCGATATATTCGAAGCTTCAACAACCGGAGTAAGATCAATTAATCCAGTTACTGGAATTCTTGGCAATGTTTCTGGTTCAACGTGGTTATCTGAGACCATCGTTAATATTTCTGGTGAAGATGGGCACAGTAATGGAGACGCTCACATCGATGCTCCAATAATTGTCAACCCTGCTCACGCTACAGGCCGCCTAGTTTGGACTGGTTCAGAATTTTTCGATGGGGATTCAGTTACCAATGTCACGATCGAACTCACCCCTGCTTGGGATGAGATTGAACTTGAACCATATGTGTTATCAACTTCAGTTGGGACTGTCGAGGGTGAAAACCTAAGATTTGAAGGTCTTGGAGAAGTAACATTTACTGGAGATGGTTCAGTAGTTTCTCAAAGTATTATGACTGCAACTGATTTCACTGGTAATTTCACTCAAGTCATTTATCATAATCACAGTTTGACTGGTGACGGAGAATTCTCCGGGCGAGGTTTGCTCGATGGAACGGTTAACGATGATATCGAAATTACCGATTGTGATGAGAATGATACCATGCCAGAAGACTTTGGCCTTTGTATGACTTCATCTGGAGAATATTTGTTGGAAGGAACCGTAAATGCGACCGGCCGATTTACAGCAAATGGTTCATCTTCTTTCACACAAAAGTACACTCATGCAACGCTGATTGGAAGTGGTGTGTTCTCGACTAACACGACGATGGATCTAGAATCATACGGGACTCTAAATGGATCAGGAATCTTTACCGGTGAAGGAATATTTGGTGGAGAAATGGTCGAGCCAGGTACATTCCATATCGTCGATGCAATCCCTGGTAATTACGATGTGACTATTGTCTTTGATGATGATCGTCGAATTGAAATTAATGATGGATTTACGATTCCTCAAATGGCTGTAAATTATATCACTAAGATTGATATTAACGGTGGAGCTCTCTTTGGTTTACTAATCAATCCTGAAGGTGAAGCCGTTAATGGAACAGTTATTCTCCGCGATATTGACACGGTTGCAGCAGATATTGTCGATAATTGTGAAGATACGGGACAAGCTCCTTGTTTGATTACACCTGATGAAGATGGCAAATTTGAATTCGGACCTATTATTCCTGGTGAATATATAGCAGAAATCGATATTGATGGAGATGGATTCAGCGAATTATCTGAAAATTACTTCTTTGATGCGAATGAGACATCCGAATTTGAATTCCCAATGCCGGTTCCTATGACCTCTGATGTCAACTTCGGTTTATTCCAGATAGTAGACGGTGTAGATGAAGAAATTGCTGACCTAAATGTTAGTTTCCACCTGAAAGATGGAAGTGGTAATCCTGTCGAAGCAATTTATGATTCAGACGCTGGTTCGTATTATGTAGAGTTAACAGAAGGTATTTGGATTCTAAATCACACACTTTCGAATGAAGACCAACTCTGGGAGCAGATTGAGATTGGTTCCGATGATTTTAGTGCAGATTATTATTTCCATACTAGCCAATTGGTGACTGGAACGGTTTACTATAATGAAGATGCAAATCTAGATACACCTCTGAATGAATCCAAAACTCTCGATCATGTTCAAGTTGACTTCAATTGGGATGGATTTAGCACCTCGGTTCAAACCGATGGGGAGGGGCATTTCTCAGTAGTTCTCCCTCAAGGGTCTACAGTAGATGCAACAGTTCAACTCGGTGAAAATCTCAAATTAGTCGATGGAATTCATTTCACTGTCGAGGAGGGAATGGATGCAATTTCAATCGATGCTCGGCCAGGCTATGGTGTAGCGGGTGCGATTAACATTAATCGAATAGGTAATAGTTACAACGCAAATCTTGGTGGTTGGGAATCTGTAGTAGTTATTGCTACGAATTCTGATTATGATGTGACATGGCGAGCTGGAACTGATGAGAACGGACTATTCCAAATGGTTCTCCCCAAAGGGGAGTGGGAATTCACTCTCGAAGATAGTGAATGGTTGTCCCCTGATACCAATATAACAAATGTTGATGGAATCAATAATACGGTGGAAATCTTGGTATATCCTGCAAATACAAATGTAGAAATTGATTTCTTCCTAGACAATTCCGAAGATAATAATGCTTCAAACGGGACTGCTGTGACTTATGATTTCACAATCATTTCGATGATGAACGCAGGAATTGATTATCCAATTCAATCTAATGGGACCGAATGGACTAGTGTCGGTCACGCACAGGTTCCAATTGAACCCGGAATATATCGAATAGAGGTTGATATTTCCGATGCGAACGAGGGTGACTTATTCGGAACTCGCATCATGAGCGGCGATGTTCTTATCGACATTGGTCTTGATGGCACCGTTGTTGAACGGGCTATTGGTTTTGATCCTGAGTGGCGCGTTAGTATTGCTTTCACAAACGAAAGCGGCGGCATCTTAGCTGAACAATTAGTTAGATTTACCAATACAGAAAGTAATTGGATCCTTTCAAGAATTACTGATGATAATGGCATAATTAACGATTTCATTGGTGAGGGCGATTGGGTCGTCTCAACCGATGTGGAATCGGTGGGAATATCAGAAGGATTACGTGAGTTGATTTCGGTTTCTGTCGATAACGCGGAATTGGATTTAGAAATGTCTACTAGCGAATTGGCACAAGTCTCTTTCACTCTCTATGAAGATAATTCAGCAAACCCTATTGGTGATGTGCGATTAAATCTTGAATCTACAGATGGGTTAGGCTCTTTCAGTATCGAGAATACCAATTCTGAAGGAATGGTCACTATCGATCTAGTTCCAGGAAATTGGGATGTGTCATTGGATTACATGGACTATGGCAAACAATGGTTGGTCGAATCCATGCCAATTTCAGTCGATGTTGGTGGAGATAATGATTACAATATTACTGCTCAATTATTTGTAGAACTCAGTGGTACAATCTTCTGGGATTTGAACGATAACAATGAGGCCAATGCGGTTGAAGGAATCGTCAATGTCACTTTGATGATTTTCGATAGTGAGGGGGTGTTAGAAGCAAATCTCACGACAGATAACAACGGCGATTGGAGTTATTATGTTCCTGCTGAGACGGCTTGGCAACTCAATACTTCATACGAAGGATTCGAGGATGTCAGTCGTGCAGTTTCGGTTGGGAGCTCCTCTAACAGTATCGATATTGAATTAACAGCTGGTCAAGTTTTGACATCAGGAATAATCTCGTATATCGATGAAACACAATTCTCTTCAATCTCCGATTCAATTGTTCTTGAGTTAATCCCAACAGAGGGATTGATTCGAGATAACATCACTCCAGAAAAGATTCTGGAAGATGGTGAGTGGAATGGGAATTGGTCAGCAATGGTAGAACCAGGCAATTGGATACTGCGTGCTAGTGTTGCCGATCAAAATTTAGTTGCTATGGGATTGATTGATGCAAGCGTAGTAGACGGTGGAACCCTAGATGTTTCATTATCCAATGGTGGAATTTTATCCATCGAGACACACTGGTTAGATTATGATGGAAATTCATTTACTCTTGCTGATGTTGTAGATTCTGAATTAGTTCTTGATCTAGGTCTTGGCTTAGAATGGATTGGTGAAACCGATGAGGACGGTGGAATGAGCATCCTACTACCAAATGGTCGAGTCGATCTTCGAAGTGAATTTGAGGTTCACCAGATGGACAGAAACATGTCCTACATTGGAGGCCAAGGAATTGATATTCATGCTGGTCAAGAAACTCCTAAGATTACATTAACACATGCACGAACTGCAGATCATTCAATTGATGTTACTACGTTGAATTTGACTAGCGGTGATGATTCATACATCGGTTCCGCTGGAGATGTCACGGTCGTTGTCGATGATGAGAACGGCTTTGTACCAGTAGAGTTTGTATTAGCTGTAGATTATCTCGGCCACGAATCGTTCGACTCTTACTCAGTCGGTGCACTTGTGACTGGTTCTGATTCTACAGATTGGGTTGTCGAGTTCCACAATGGTTCAGGCGATTGGAATATTTCTACTACTTTCGATATAGGATTAGATAATTCAGTTTCGTTCACTGATTTGCACGTCAGAGTGACTCCAGCAGAACAAAATGTATCTCATTCTTTCATAGAAGGCCACACGATATCTATTCAATTCTCAACCCAAGATGGCTTCTTCCAAGCTCATGATGTCTTGGTGAAAGTTCCACAGTTGCACGGTTTCGAACTTTCCGAGCCGATGGATGATGTGTATGGTATTTCTATTGGGGAGTCAAAGCAAATTGGTATTAAATTCACAAATTCTGGAAATGGTGATGAAAGATACGAATTCGAATTTGATGATTCTGAACTCCCTGTGAGTTGGGAAAGAACTGGAGCAACTTCACACACGATTGGTGGATTTGTCAGCTCAACCCATACTATCATCGTCACCGCTCCTGCAAATGCTACAGGTGAAGAGGATTTCACAATCTATGTCTCGGTAACCGATAAGGTAAATGGCACTTATGATACAATTGAAATTAATGTGAGAACTTCAGAACCAGTTTTGAAAATATTAGATTTCGCAACATCGAGTGGTGATGCAGGACAAGTGGAAACAGGAACCAAGGTAAATTATCTCGTGACCGTTGAGAATAGTGGTCTCGTGGATGCATCTTTGGTACAAGTGAATGCAACTCTTTGCGAAGATATCCATTGCGCTGAACCAACTGATGTTTCAGCAATAGCAATCAAGGATGTTCCTGCTGGAACTTCCGTGTCATTTAGTTTAGTCATTGATCTATCTGATGTTGTTATTGGACCATATTATATTAATTTCGATATCAATTCAAGTGGTTTCAACTCTGTTGAAGAATTCCCTGCGAAGAACGTCGATGTCCGTTCACCTTCAGTTGATGGAACAACCGATTGGATTGGATGGTTACTAGGTGCAATGTTGTTAATCGCAGCATTCCTATTAACCAAAACTCGTTCACGCCGACCCAATGCACCGTTCTGATAGGGCTATTACACGAGCCTATCTCGTAATGATTGGTAGGAATTGAGATGAGGTCACTGGAAGGATTGGAGTTACTTCCCGAACCCGAAGATCATCGAATTCTAACTGCAGTCGACCCAACAGCACCAGGCTATCCTGGCAAAGATTACGGCATTAGCGATGAAGATGCAAAGGAACTTCGTTGGCCGGCTGGGCCGATTAAGGAATTTTTGTGGCCATGGGGTGCTGTAATGTTTTCAATTGGGACGGTTTTCCTAATCGTCGCATGGCCATGGATTAATGCTTATTTGGCTCCTGTTTTGCCAAATTCTGAATGGGCTTTTGAGGAAACCGGAATTCGAGAATTACAAAGTTTAGGTCTCGATGGTAGTGGAATTCATGTTTGTATTGTCGACACTGGGATAGACATGAACCACCCCGATTTTGCACATCAAAATATAGTTGGATTTAGAGATTTTTATTCTGGGCAACACGATGTTATTCGTGATGTCGGTGAAGAATATCACGGAACACTAATGGCTGGTATTTTGATAGCAAATGGAACCTTTAGAGGTGCTGTGCCCAATATCGATCTGTCTGTTGCTCTTGCACTCGGCCCTGAAGGTAGTTCAGGTCAAGGTGACAAAGTGGCACAAGCTATCAGATGGTGTCGGATAACAGAACGTGTTGATATCATCAGTCTCAGTTTAGGTGGTGAGTCTGGAGATGGAATGACTCAACATTCGGCTACTGCTGCCGCGGTTCAAGAAGCACTTGATGTAGGTATATTTGTTGTTGCAGCAGCAGGAAATACAGGACTCGACACGGATATCAATGATGTTTCAACACCCTCAAGTATTGAGGGCGTTATTTCTGTTGGAGCACAAACAAAGAGTGGCTCTGTTTGGAGTAGAAGCGCATACGGCTCACAGAGTGACCCATCCACGGGATTAGATAGAATTTATCCAAATCAAAAACCAGAAATCATTGCTCCTGGAGTTAATATTTTTTCAACCGCATCCACCGATCTTGCAGCGAACTACGCATACTCTTCAGGAACCAGTGATTCAACAGTATTCGTTACGGGTGCTCTTGCATTGATATTACAATTATATGGAGACGAAATTGCCGGTGATGATGGTGTAATAGATGCATCTGAAATCGACTTAGTAAAACGAAACCTTGCAATTTCTGCAAATCGAAACGATTTCGATACTAATACACATGATTCTCACTTTGGATATGGCAAATTAGATGCAATGAAATGGGCCGAAGCCATTGCTTTTGAATTGAATATTGATAACTAATTTATATCAAGATTTTTTTCATTTTATCAAACGAGCCTACGGCTCGACATGACCCTATGATTAAATCACTATTCGAACCCGCAAATTACATGACTGACCCACGTGCGAGAAGTTACTTCCTTGTTTTCCTGATGTTCTCGAGTGTATTGGTCGCATTAGTAGGGCCTGCAAGTATAGTTTTGGCAAATAACGAAACGACCGCTGGAACAATTGCCGGAACTGAAGTTTGGTCTGGTACGCATCAACTAACTGACGACATTACAATCGCTGCCGGTGCCAAGCTGATTATTGAACCTGGAACTATAGTTATTTTTCCAAATGGAACTTATCTCGACGTTCGTGGAAACCTCTGTGCTGGAAAAGCCTCTTGTGGCGCCAGTGGCGATTCAAGTGCTGCTAATAAAATAACATTCAGATGGACAAATCCCATCGACGATCAAGCAAATGGAACTTGTTTGGGAATGTCTGAGGGCACCCAGGACATCGACATTAACGACCCATCATGCTTTGAGGGAATTTTAATTCGAAGTTCGATTGATCTTTCACAAACCGGACTTCGACATATGACATTCGATGGGGCTTGGGGAATTCCATACTTTATTGATTCAGTAAACCGTTGGAGGTATGGTGTAATGGTTATCGATGGTGCTGCACCGACGTTGACGGAAATGGTATTCACTGATATCAATACTAGCAGTGTTCTGACCACTAATTTAGCACAACCTACTTTTGTTGGCGGTGAATATATTGCAGGAAATGACGCAGAGAGTGATGTTGGTGGTTCCGCTGTTCAAATCTACGGTTCTGGGACACATATTTCTCCATTGATAATGGATTCTCCTTCTTTCGTTGGAACAAATAATGGCTGTGGTCGAAGAGATGGTGGCCGACCAACCGTTTGGGCTGAAGACACATTTATCGAAATTAATGATGCAAGTGTTGGAATCGGAGATTATGGATTTAGTTTAATCAATTCAGCAGGTCATGTAATTAATTCCGTAATGAGTGTGAATTGTAATGCAATTGAAATCAATAGCCACAAAGCAATTCAAGGTGTTGATTATGAATTCGAAATTTCAAATAACGAACTTACTACTGGTGAAGGAGCAGGAATTTATGCTTATGATGGGGCGATAGCTGAACTATTCAATAATGAAGTTTCAGGAGCAAGCGACGCATCTGGAATTTCAATATCATCTAGTAAAGTGAATATGCATGATAACGATATTGGACCCATTGGAGGGTGGAATGGAATTTGGTTAATCGGTTCATACGATGTAATGGCTGAGCGAAACAATATAGTTAATACAGCCAAAGAGCCACTTCGTGCGGGAGAATTTGGTAGCCAAGCTCCTTCTCCTGCTGCTTCCCGCCTATATTTCGTAAACAATACAATTACACAAAATTCGCCAGGAGTTTGCTCCAGTACCAAATATTGGGGAGGAGATTATACTTGCCCTGCTGTAAGCGTATTCCGAACTGGAGTAACATTGAAAGATAATCAAATCAGTGTTGGAGGTGATGCAGATGGAATCCGTGCTATCGGAGCTATTCTGGATGTTCAAAGAAATACGTTCGACGTTGGAAGCACCGGCGCAATTATCAAACATTATGATGATGGTTATGCCAATTCCCAACAATATGGTTCGTTAGCGTTCTTTTCTCAAAATATGTGGAATGGTGTGGCCACTACCTACAATGTCACCAAATCTTCAGTTACAGTTCAGTCAGAATATATCCCTAGCCCTCCTGCGGGAATTAATCCCGTATTGCTTTCTTGGCCAGATCAAGAAGCTTGGCCTGCTAATAACTTTCAAAACGCGATTCTCCCTACTCCCGTTTCAGAGTGCTCCACTTGCAATAACCTGGCTCCCATCGATTTCCCTCTGGCAATATCGATGGATAATAACTCAACAACCTTCACGTTTGCTAATTTATCGAATCTTGATCGTTCGAAAATAAATATTGCGACTCAACCGACTCCATTTGCAGTTCAGGTGCGTCGAGCGGAGATGGTCCGATTCCAAACTTTAGTCAACGGTGAGCGAGTTGAAAACGCGAATGTTTTGATTGAAGATGCGCTAGGGAACGATATATATTCATTACATACTAATCAAGATGGATATACCCCCTGGTTCGCTTTACCCTCGGATTTTCACCTTGACTTCAGGGGTTTAGCGGGGGGAGATAATCCTGATGGATTTGCAGATGATGAATATGAAGATTCATGCTCGGATGGAATCGATAACGATGGAGATTTAATTATTGATACTGACGATGAAGATTGCAATGATGCGGCAGGAACCCGTGAATTTTCGCGATATTTCTATTCTGCTTACAAATTTGGTTTTGGATACGTTAGAGGGGAGTTCACATTAGATGATACTACATATCAAGAAACGGTTAATCTTGTCAATGAAGGCCCAACTATGATGGTCACTCAAAATGAAGGCCATTCATTCCGAAAAATTGTTAATTTCACTGGTTCCGCTCACGACGGACAATTAGCAGGTTTCTACGCTACAGATGAATTAGCTCAATGGGATCAACAAGGATATGTTCACTCCATCGAAATTAGAGATCCATTCACCAGCGAATGGGTTGAGGCGGGTCTTGCCGTCGATGATAGTGGAATGGAAACAGGAACCGTAACTAGATACAATCATCCATTTTCTGATTGGTATTATTCTTTCGATATGTCTAATCGTCAAGAAGGCGATTACACCTTTGAATTCCGCGCATTTGATGGTGTCGATTACAGTCCGATAATTTCCCGAACAATCAAATTGAATACAGTAGCACCGACGATTTCGGTCTCGACACCAAGCGACCATTCAACCTGGTCAGAAGGTATGATTACTTTCGAAGGAACCGCCTACGATCAATACGGTTGTCCTCTTGATTGTAGTAAGGACGTCGGCGAGGTATACTTCCATATCAGTGGCCCTAATTTTGAGGGTGTCACACCTACATCAGGTGGTTCTGATTGGAGTTGGACTTGGGACTTTAGTGGTCAACCTAGGACCATTGCAGAATATACATTTACAATCTGGGCATCCGATGAAAATTTCTGCATCGGAGTGATTGAGGAATGTGAGCCAGTAGTTCTTACTTTAACAGTGGATAATTCCAATTCGATACCGTTTGTGAGCTTGATTTCACCACAAGATAATGAGAGAATGTCAGTTGGAGAAAATTCTCAGATTCAAGGGGTAGCTAGAGATAATGATGGCGAAGTATCTAGAATCGATATTACTGTCCGAGATATTTTCAATGGCGGAGTAATTGTCCACGAGCAAGCAGTGACTGAAATATTGCCTAATGGTGGCTGGGTCGCCGACTGGGATTCGACACATTTGATTCATGATTACCAATATTCGATTGAAGTCACTGCATTTGACGGATATGATTACAGTGAGATGACAACCATCGTTATCACTGCTGATAATCCACCAGATGCTGGAAATAATCAACCCTCATTTGATTCAACAAATTGGGTACAAGAAATCACACTTTATTGTGAAATCGAATCCCAATCTCAAGATCGCTGTACCAAAGGCACAATTGATTTAATGCAATTCTTTTCTGATGCCGATGTTAATCAAGAATTGATATTATCAGTTTACGATAATCCTGAACTCACTTCGGATGACAGATATGGTCTTGTAATCAACGTCGGTGTCGATGGTATTGCTGTCTATGATCCGATTTCTATGTTTTTCTATGATACAGACATGGATACTTGGACATTAGAAGATGTTGTATTTGTCGCAACTGACCCCCATGGCTCGAAAATGAACTCGATGCCAGTATCATTCACAATCGCCGGAATAGATTTCAAAATATTTTCTCCCGAATCAACTCGAATTAATAGTGGCGAAATAGCAATATTCACAGGAGTGGCACTACCTGGAAAAACCGTAGTAGTAACCATTGATGGGAATCCTGTCAACAATACAATTGTTAGTGACAATGCCACCTGGATTCTTGGAATACCTTCATCAAGGATTTTGGGAGGTTCAGCAATCCCTGAATTCCGTTATTCTGGAGAAATTTACCAAGGAGAGAAAATCTATGTTGGAGAAGTTGACGAAGGCATGTCATTGATGAAGATGATTATAATCTCGATTGTAATATTAGGAATGGCCGGAGGCGCATTTGTATACTTCTTTGTGGAAATCGAAGATGACGAAGAATCTACTGACTCTGAATCAGAGGAAAGCACAGATGAATCTAGCACCGATGGATGGATTTGGGATGAAGAATCTGAAGAATGGATAGAAGATCCAAACTACAATAATTGATGATATTTTGAATATCACCCATACCGAACATTATTGAGTGCATCAGTACGCACGCCGAGCATGACGAGTATGGCCTTGCCACGTCCAGGTGTTCAGGAACGTATCCTATTGCATCTACGTGATTATGTCGATTATTCTGAGAGGGTCGAAGTTCCTTTCGCCCTTTCGCAGATGGGAATCGCAAATGCCGTCGCTATTGCTCGCTCTAATGTTCCCCGAGCGATATCTGGAATGCGAGAACAAGGTTTACTCATTGAACGCCAAGCTCATGTAACTGGTGTTTCAAGAAAAAGAAAGGCATATTTTCTGACCGATGAAGGAGCGAAAGTTGCCAATAATATTTGGGATACTGTTAGCCAACAACCAGTTAGGTTGATACATTCCGATGGAAGATCTGAGACTGTTGAACTCTCTAACGCATTGGAAATAACTGATTTACCATTACGTCATGTCGATTTTCTTCGCTATATTGATGATAATGGTACAGTTGATTTATCTGTACTTTCAGCAGAATTAATCGAGAGAGATTTATCTAAGCAAATTGAAAAACAATTGATTTCCTCTCTTAATGATCTGCCTAGAACAAGAAAATTTTACGGACGTGAAAAGGAAGTCGACGATATTGTCCAACTTCTCGAAGCCCAATCATCTTCAATACTGATTCCTGGAATAGCAGGGATTGGGAAAACTGCCTTGGCAGGGAAGGTGTTGGAGAGATTCACTCATCGCCGTAATTTGATATATCATCGATGTCAAGATTGGGAAGGTTCGAGAGCTTTTCTTGAAGCGGTTGGAGAGTGGCTCTCGGCTATGGGCTCCAACGATTTATCTGATTATTTAGCTGCAACTCCAGTTCCACAGGCATCTGTTGCAGTCGATTTGATTATCGAAGGACTCGGCTATGCACCAGCACTTATCGTAATCGATGACTTACACAAAGTTGGAGATGAAACGTTGATTTCGACATTACGAGGGCTTTCTCAAAAGTTCCCAAAATTGGATGAAGTCGGCCTAATCATGTTTTCTCGGTCTTTCCGTATGGTTGTTCCGGACCAAGATTCAAGTGGAAAAATTTTGACTTTGATTATGCCACTAGAAGGGCTCGATCAAGATTCTAGCAGGCAAATTCTCAATGCAATGCCAGATATTGAATCGACACAATTTTCACACATTTATTCACTTTCTCGTGGCCACCCTCTCATACTTGAATTGATTAATCGAGGGAGTGTAGGTGGAACTTTCCATGCAACCTTAGAAGCATTCGTCGAGCAAGAAATCTTCAGCCGCCTTTCTGGGCCTCAAAAAAGGTTACTTGGATCTATTGCTGTATTCCGCGAGCCAATGTCATTAGATGCACTTAGTGAGCAAGAAGTGGTCATTGATTTGCTTGATGAATTAGTTGAGAAAGGACTTGCTCGTCAAGCTGATAGCGAAAACTATGATGTGCATGATTTGGTTCGTGAATTCTTGGTAAGATCTATGGACTCTGAGCTCAAATTAGAGTTACATAGCAGAGCAGTCGATTGGTATCGAACACGTAAAGGTAGTCCAACTGACCGAATTGAGTTTATTTATCATCTTCATAGCTCTGATCTAATCGAAGAATTAGCTGAAGTACTAACCAATGAAGGACATGGTCTAGTTGAAACAGGTCATACTGAATTATTGGGAATATTACGTGCCTTGGATCAGGATGGATTCGATGCTCAAGGTTGGGGTGTGGTTCGAGAATTAAGAGGTAATATACTCTCTTTACAAGGCCGATGGGATGAGGCAGAATTAGAGTATGATTCTGCAATTACTTCCGCTAAAAAGAATCGGTTAGGCAATCAATTAGCTCGCCTATATTCTGCTCGGGCAGATATTGCAGTTAAGCGAGGCGCTACCGACGATGCTTTAGAATTACATAGAAAGGCTTTAGAAATTCAAATTGCGATTAGGGATGCAGTTGCTGCAGCTAGATCCTACAATAATATGGGCTATATTTTCCGTCGTCGACGAGATAATCGTCATGCCTTGGAAGTTTACGGAAATGTCGAGGAGTTACTTGATTCGGAAGACAATCCAAAACTATGTGAATCGAGGATTAGACTCGCATCCGCCTTCCTTGAGATGGGAGAACTTGATAGAGCTCGAAATCATGCAATGATTGCTCATGATGAAACGAAAGAGAACGGCGACGAAACTCTACATGCACGCTCTCGGGCGGTTCTTGGCCGATACTATGCGCGGATTAAGGACAACGATTTAGCGATGATGCATTATTCAGGAGCATTGGAAGTATTATCTAGGCTAGCAGACCCACATAGCGCAGTCGAAGTTCAAATGCTTCTAGGACATGTTCTCAGCGATGCTAATCAAAAGGATGATGCTGCAGAACATTATTTAGAAGGATTAGCACTCGCTGAAGCGAACGATTTCCGCCATCTCCAAGGTGAATTATTAGCTCGATTAGGTGAGGTGGAAAGTGAGAGGTCTCAACGCATGGAATATCTTCAAAGGTCATTAACTGTTTTCCGAGAATTAGGGGCAATTGATCGAATGAGGGAAGTTCAAAATTCAGTACATCGAGTTATTATGGGCCATTGATTATAATCGAATTTTCACATCCTCATTCTTCAATTCTCCAACTCGAATTGTAAAATCAGGACCATCTTGTGTCGAAATTGAAATTGTGCCGGAATATTCTTCTCCAATATGCATCAATACTTCGCTTTCTGCTAGGTGCGGCGCATTATTTTTTTCAGATAAGTGACAAAGGACGATACTCTGAAGTTTTGGATTCATGATATCTTGTAAAATTTCTGCAGTTTGAAGATTGGATAAATGACCTCCACGACCACTTATTCTACGTTTTAATGAATGAGGATAAGGGCCATTCATTAACCGCTCCTCATCATAATTTGCCTCGATAGAAATATGTGAACAACCATTTAGATGCCTCTTCAGTTCATGGGTTGCTTCGCCTAAATCTGTTACTATTGCTGCCCGGTGCCCGTCTCCATTTGTTGCAATAACTGCAACATTATCTGCGTCATCATGTGGAATTGGTATAGGCAATAAGCTCATTTCATCACTAATTTGAATCCTCTCAACATTACCAAATGTTCTGCATTCAGAAATCGGAGCCCAACCCATTCGAACAGCAGTTTCTGGGTTGCAATGCAATATCGCATCCCATTTTTCTGATGCACGCTTTGCAGATTTTGCATGGTCTGAATGATGATGTGTGATAAAAATACCATCGATATCAAGAGGATTTACATTGATTCTACTCAGCCTTAATTCAAGCTGTTTTAAGGAAAACCCACAATCGATGAGCACCATTGTGGAACCAGATCTAAGCAAGGTCGAATTACCTCTACTGCCTGAACCGAGAGGTGTTATCTCTAACGCCATGTTAATCGATGCACTGTGACGACAGACACCCCTTGAATGAATCCGTTTAATCGGCCGTATTTCTTCTTCTTCCATACCTTTGTAACATCGCCATATTTTTGTCACCAACCAAGTGTGTCCGAACGACGCTCCATCATCGTCATAAATCAAACAAGTTGGCTTAGTATTGTAAAGAGGAGGTGATATCGTGCGTCGCAAGCAGTCAGCAGTACTAATGACACTCTTGATATTGAGCAGTTTGGCTTTTGTTTCACAAACAAGGCCTCAGGCTCCAGTCGATCATATCGACCCTGGAGATGCACATGGGGGGGCCCCTCCAGTAACTGATGCTGATGGAGATCAGATACCCGATTTGCATGAAGCAATCTTTGGTAATGAAATTCTTCTTGATACCTCTACTGGCGTGGTTCGCATCAAAGGTTTAGATCCTACTAACGGAACTGATAATATGACTGATTTTGATCGAGATGGTGCAAGCGCTTTACTCGAGTATTGTTGGCCGTTTACTCTCGACAAGTGTTTTACAGATCGTATCGCCCTAACTGGTAAACCACCCGAATTATCGGAATCTGGGTTACGTGAATTCCTCGACCCACGTGTTGCTGATACCGATGGTGATGGTTTACCAGATGGTTATGAGATTTTTATGTGTACTGAGGGTGGATTAGGATATCTTAATGCTACAAATGCATGGAATTGCCTATGGTTCGACCCGTTGAATCCAATTGATCAATACGATGATATCGACCGGTGTCAAGATTTTACTTTTGGCTGCGGCGATGGCTTTGATGTCAACCGAGATGGGACAATCGATGAGGGAGAAATGTATACGAATTCAGAGGAGTATGCTTTTGGTATGTCTGATAATTGGGTTACAGAACGTGATGGATTGTGGTGTTTTGGGGAAATCAGTGGTTTGGACAAGAATGCTTGCCAAACTGAAATTAGTCGGGAAACTGGTGATGATGGTTGGCTTGGAAGCAATCCAACACAGTCAGATTCTGATTATTACACTTGGTCAGATGTCCTCGCCATCGGCTTGGCCGTTCCAGGAGATGGTATTCCTGATGGTTGGGAAGTTCACTATGGATTGGATCCAAGGAATGCGAGTGACTCAATCCTCGATAGTGATGGTGATGGTTGGGATTTAGATGCGGATGGTTATGTTATCCCTGATACATCGATTGCCACTGCTGCTTGGGGAGAGGCATTCAGTAATTATGAAGAATACATGATACACTATGATGGTGGTGCTTGGGTGACCCCTGGTATTCGAGGTATCAGTTTATCGAATGTTGGAGATGAAATTTATTCATTCGATCAGTCGACCTCACCTCAACTCGTCGATGGTGCAGTTCATTCCGTAATTCCTGACCAACAACGAGATCGGCTAATTGTCGGTTCTCGTTATGGAATTACAATTCTCGACCCATACAGCATGAGTTCAACACTTTACGAATTGCCTGATGGTTTGGAGATGTACACTATGCATCATTGGAATCAAGGTATATCTGAATATCTTATTGTAGGAACTAATGTGGGTATTTTGAGCATTGAGTTAGAGAGTGGATTGCCACAAATCGACTCTTCATTGAATACCGAGGGGGCTTATCACGAAATTGGACCAATTTACTCGATGGTGCCATTGCTAACAGGAAGCGGTTCACTTGAAATGATGGTTTTTGGTAAAGGTGAGGCTTGGACGATTGTAATCAACAGCGACGATTCGAGCGAAGAGCCAAGAATTACTGAGCCAATTTTCCGTGAGGATATCTCCGATTTACTTAGCTCGGCAGATGTTACTGTCAACACGGCATTACATGTAGATATGGATGGCCGTGGCCCATTATTGGTTATTGGAACAGATGCGGGATTAATCGCGTGGAATACGACCGATGGTTCTGATTCAACAGGTTGGCCTTGGTGGGTATTCAATTCACAAAACGCAGAAAATTATGTCCAACGTGCTGATTTACTAAATGTTTCAAAATCTGCAATTGTAAATGTCCTTGAACCTGCAGGTTCAAAAGACTCATCAGGTGAATTTGAAGAAATAACTGGATTTTGGATGGGAACTGCAGGAGGTATTCACCTAACTGACTTGTCAAGATTAGTGACGACACCGAAGAGTGCGTTCAATACAGATAGAATGTGGAATATTGAGCGTTGGGCAAACGGGGCTAATGATATTCGTTCTATATACACGACTAATGATGAAATCTTTGTCGGCTCTAGAGATGGAACATGGGTTCTCGATGGTGGTCATCACGGAGTTACTGGAATCGCGGATAATCAAACTCGCCTTCCGGGTTTAGTAACTTCATTGGTGACTCTTGAAAGCTCTGATGGAGTTTCCCTATTCGCTGGTATCTCACCCGGACGATTCATGAATATCATGCCTATTGACCCTATGTCGATGGATTCTGATTTGGATGGAATGCCAGACGGTTGGGAATTTATCTATGGTTTAGACCCAACCGACCCTTACGATCGTGATCGTGATGCTGATGCTGATGGGGTTCACTTCACTCCTACGTCAGGTGAAGGCATTGATCGAAGTTGGACAAATCTTGACGAATATCGATATATTTCTACCAGCGAGGGAGGTTTTAACGGAACTGATCCAAGGGAGATGGATTCGGATGGCGATGGCCTAACTGATGGTGAAGAATATTGGGGGTGGTTCGCTGACTCAACAAATTTTGATTGCCATTATTTGAATACAGAATATGTCTGTGATGAAACTGCCGGTGCCCTTGCACAAACTGTACATCTTGAAGGATGGTTAGGTTCTGGGGCAGGTGGTGGAACTGATGGGCCTACTGATCCAACCAACTTAGATTCAGATGGAGATGGAATGCCAGATGGTTGGGAGATTGAACATCGCCGATGGATTGGTGATGTGTATAATGGCGGAAACCTCTGGACATTGAATCCAAGAAATTCTGACGATGCAGACCTCGATGCAGATGGGGATGGTTTGTCGAATTTATGTGAATACAAATGGGGTGCCTTACTCGATCAGGTATTGCGTGAAGGATTGCCGAGTCATGGCGAAACATCTGAGGCTGCTGAGAATTGGACAAAGACTGATCCTAACGAAATCGATTCTGATGGAGATAGTTTACCAGATGGCTGGGAGGCACGATATACTTGTTCATGGAATAAAGATGAAGCGGGAATTAATCCCTTGAATGGTTCTGATGCATTGAACAATCCAGATGGAGATGGTTACGATGTTAATCACGATGGAATACTCGATCTCGAGGAGAGTTTAGTAAATTGGCTAGAATATCATTGGAAGACTGAAGTTATATTCGGAGATAGTACGAATAACGACATACCTTTCCCAGAAAATTTCACTACCGTTCTCTATAATCTAACCTGGGAAGATTTTGCAGGAGGGTCATTTGGCGAATACACCAGTCCCGCATACCGGAGTTTGATTAATGGAACAACTTCATTCGATATAGGCTCAGGAAATCCTTTACTCGCAGATTCTGACCGCGATGGAATGCCAGATGGTTGGGAATTTTATCACGCACGTTGGAGTCTTTTTGATGAGAAGTGGACACTGAATCCTGTGGATGAACGTGACAAAAATGGCGATTCTGACGGTGACGGGATGAACAATTGGGAAGAATACAATGTCATTGCTGGTAATTTGAGTGAAACTGATAATTTAATCACAGTTCCACAATTCTACCTATTACCAATTGGTGGAGAGCTGCTCGCAAATCCATGGCTATCTGCTGAATCTTCGGAATCCTTCGGAACTTTCTTGACCGAAGAACAGAAAAATTTGACTGGATTAACTGCGGATCCAAACAATCCCGATACCGATGGGGATGGATTGTTAGACGGTATCGAATTAATTTTTACTAAATGGAATTCAACAAATAATGTTTGGACATTGAACCCCTTGGTTGCCGGAGACGGTCAATATGATTCAGATAGGGATGGCATTACAGATCAAATCGAACTTAATCTGACGATTAACAATCCGGCGAACGGAGGATTGTCGCCGCCCGATGCCCCACGGATGTGGGAAGAGGCGGAATTGCTCGACCCAGATGAAGCGGTGAATCGAGTTTATCGCATTCTATTCAATAAAGAGGGACGGGCGTTAATTGCGCTGGAACAATTCCAAGATTGGCAGGATGGTAAGCCCGCCAAGCCATTGTTGCAAGCATTGCTTGGTGTATCTGATCCAACTTCAGATGACACTGATCGAGATGGAATGAGCGATGGATACGAATATTGGTTTACAGAATGGAATTTAGAGAGCAATAAATGGGAAATGAATCCATTAACCGATACAGATATTCACGTTGATACTGATGGCGATTCCTTTGATTGCAATGATGATGGAATTATTTCTGATTCCGAATCCTTTGACAATCTCGCAGAATACGAGAGTAGAATTTATGGAAAGAAAACTGCAATCGATACTATACCAAACGGAACTGGCTTAGTCTCCTACGGAGCTGATGCAGTTAATGCTTACATCGATGAAGAAGGAATGTTTCCAAGTGCAGCATTCGGCCAACTTTATGTTCAATTCGTGTCAAAAAGTTTGATTTCAGCCGAACGGGCTGGTCTAATCAATCAACACGATTCGAATAATTTCAATATCAGCCTAGCTGGTGTTAGCGATCCTACCGACGACGACTCAGATCGAGATGGTATGCCGGACGGTTGGGAATTCTGTTTCTCAATATATGGTGAGTTTCTTCCAATCAACGATTATCGCTGGTCGATGAATCCAATCAATCCACTAGATGTGGATTACGATCCAGATGCCGATGGTTGGTATGACCGCAACTGGCTCGACACCCCTGCAACACAAGGTGTCTGGGAAAATCGTGAATTTACCGCCCTAGGTACCGATATGCAGATTGGTCATGGTTCCCTTGGACTTTTCTTTGGTAATCTAATGGAATATGAGAATGGTACACTCCCTCTCAACCCAGATTCAGATGATGACTCGATGGTGATGGAACCAGTCTTCCAGAACGGTGAAGTAACCGATTATATTCAAAACATGAATTTGAGCGATGGGCGCGAGGTGTTCAAGTATGGGACAAATCCACTCGATAATGATACAGATGGCGATATGATGCCTGATTTCTATGAGTATTATCGTGGCTGGAATGAAACGAATGACAACTGGTCTTCTTATCTAAAAATCGAAGTTCAATGGCAGCAAGTAACGACAAATAATTGGAAACCGGTTGATATTACCGGAGGAATAATTGCTCGCCCTATTTTGAATTGGGTTTGGTTTACCCATGATGCAACTGATCCTGATGATGCTGGACAAGATGCAGATAAAGACGGGGGATGGGATTGTTCTAGTGGCTCATGCATTTATCAGCCGTACAATAATTTCCAAGAATACTATGGTGTGGTTAACGCCACTCTATCCTCACCTACGCTAGTTCGACAAGCTATGCTCTACGATTGTTCTGGTGATTATGTGCAAGAATGGTGGCAATTACGAGAATCCCTTCTTGGTACATGTGCTGGTTCTGCAGCAATTAATTCGAATTATTTCCGCATGTACCGGATCAATAATGCGGACGACTTGTTCGCATTGATAATTGATGACAACGATGTAGATTACCAATATCTAGATACCTCTGATGACCAAACATTGTGCAGTGGTGAATGGACCGATTTATGGCAGCGCTTTGCTGGAGATCAGTACCATTTGCCAAATACTGGACTTGGAGAATACGTATTCGGTTGGTGGGTTTTGGATATAGATGGTGATCAAATCGCTGATGGGACCGATCCAACAAAATGGGATACTGATGGAGATTGGTTGAATGATTTCTTTGAAATTGAAGATGATATGCTCGATGGTGTCCGTGGAAATAGCGGTTCTCCAATTCGATACGACGACAGGACGACATAATCCGCTTGATTCTTGTATTAATATTGTATATTTTCTGAATATGGGCGGATTGCATTAATTTGCTCACCACGATTGGGGCGACCTGATGGAGGATAGTCAAATTCCGAGCGTTGATGCTCCGATTGAAGAAAAATTATTATTCCTTCAAGAAAACATGTCTAATTTTGTCAAACAATACAGTTTACCGGTCGTTGAAGTTGCGTTAGTTATTTCTAAATATATCAAAATATTACTTAGTGAATTAACCACAAAAGCCAACACTGTCGGTGAAACTTTACCAATTGAATTAACTCAACCTTGGGAAATTGATACAAATGATCAAGATTCCCTAATCGATTCATTCCCAATCGAGAGGGTGCTTTCGACCATTGATCAAGATCGAATGGATATTTTTGACACAATTATTCGAACAATTTTGAATAATGCCGAAATTCCATTGATTAATGGTCTGACGTTATTACGAGATTGGGAATCTGTGACTAGAAAACAATTAGTCAACGCGGCCAGCCCTGGCCATCTTTTCAGCCCCTTTGTATTACCTGATAATTTTTAGAATCTTAATAATCTGATATTTGATTATTCATTCATTTTGAGCAGATGCGACAATTCTACTTGAAATCCACCATGCATCACCGATTGACCAGAAAAAGAAGAGAGGCCAAAGTACTACTGAAACAATTAGTGGCAATTGAATCAAAAACCAACTAGCTGCTTTCGAATGTTGGCCGTTGAAGTGTTGGCCAAGAAATAAAAACGGAACCAGAGATAATGCTAGAGCAACCAAAGGTCTAACAGTCCCCCAAGGCCCAATTCCGCCACTGAGTTCTGACCAAATCACGCCAAACACGCCTAGAGGATTTACACGATTCGGCTCCTCTTCCGGAGCAACTTGAACCACATACTCCTCTACCATTAAATTGGCCCGAACATATACCAATCATCAATCTGACGCTATATTGGTCATAGAAAACGCCAACAGTAGGTACTCGCTGGAAACTCTAATGGCAACGCCAAAGGTTCTAGTGACTGGATTTCCTGTTTTTTCAAATTATTCAAATAATATCTCTGAGTTGATTGTAAAACAATTATCTATCGATGGTATTGACGGGGTTGAGTTGGAAACTGAAATATTATCAGTTGATGAAGCCGGGTCAGATAAAGTTGCATCGCGATTACGAAATGGGGATATTTATGATGCGATATTACATTTGGGATTGGCAGCAAAAAGGCAAAAAATTTCTTTAGAAAGATTTGGCAAAAACCAATTTCGGATGAATGAGAATGATAATTCAGGTAGAATTGTAAAATCAGGTGAAATTATTGAAGGTGGAATGGATCGGTTAGAAACAACCGCTTCAATCCATGTTTTTGATGAGGAATTTGATGACGATGATATCATTTGCTGGAGTGAGGATGCTGGTGGTTATGTCTGCAATGAAACGATATATCGAACTCTCAATGAAATTATAGAATTGGGATTGTCGAATTCGAATGGTCGAACACTACCTGCAATATTCATTCATTTGCCGCCTGAAGAATCTCTGGAATTGAATATTCAAATTAATGTAGTCAAACGAATTGTAAATTGTCTCGTTCATAGGCCATATATGCACGTAGTTGGAGCCTTGCTCTTCAATTCTAATCAAGAGATATTGGCATGTCGTCGTCCAATAGGTGATGCTTGGGAAGGTTGGTGGGAATTCCCAGGGGGGAAAGTCGAAGGTCTCGAAAGTGATTTTGAAGCTCTGCGTAGAGAAATAATTGAAGAGTTAGGATTGATAATTTTGAAAGGTGAACTGATTGCAAAAACAATTCATGAATATAATGACAGAATAGTAAATTTACGAATTTTTAATTGTGGAATAATTAATCCGAACGAAGTTAACCACACTGAACATGACGAAATTCGTTGGCTTTCAATAAATGAGTTGATGTCGGTAAAATGGTTACCTGCGGATTTACCTATTATTCAAGAATGGCAGAGTCAAGGATTCCCATCATCTTCTTGATTAATGGTTGGATGACCCCTTTTGTCGAACCACTCTACTGGGAAACCACTCCTCCTCATCGACAAATCATCTCCTGCACTTCTTGGGATTTCGTTTCTTCCTTCGTGCCAAGTTTGTTGCTCGATCCATAGTTCTAAGTCATCTCCCGAAAGACTGACAGTTAATTTCCCACCTAGATTCACATCTTCAAGTGCAAAAGCGACCTTTCCCGCCATAGCAGCCTGTCTAGAAAGGTCAAATACTGTTGTGTCAAATTCTAGGTTCATCGTCATAGCATCTAGTGCGGTGTCTAAAATTCTTTGAGTTTTCATCAAATTTAATATGAATTCTATAGATTCAGACTTTCCGTGCATAAGTTGAGCTCGTCGGTCGCTAGGGAATGAAGCACGCTCCGGAATCCGATCAGGGATCCAATCTGGAAATAATTTCTGGATAGCTTCTACTACTTTCTGCGCATCCTCCCATGCTCGCACAGTAGTTGAGACGCTAATCATCGGCTCCATACCTCCCTGCGGATGTCGATGGGTCATATGTTCTCTGTTTCATTGACCTCGCAACAACACGAATGGTTCAAACCTGAAACTATCCGCCTAGATTCATGGCGGACCGTTCACCAGGCATTGGATTGGCTTTACTTATCGCACCTACGATGTGTGTTGTTGCCCTACGATTTGGATTGCCAATACTCGACGAGGCAATATCAAATGATTATAATATTGAGGTGGGAATACATGCCACAGCTATCATCATTGGTGTTTTGATGTTCCTTAGATATCGTGTCGTTGAAGATCATGAATATCACCGCTCTGCTGCAATAAAGCGATTGACAAAATCATATTCACAAGAAGATAAAGGGCTTTGGAACAAGGGCGATATTGCTATTGAAAAACTAGAATCAGCGGCTTCAATTCAACAAACTGGCAAGGGTGCATTACGAACCCAAACAATGCTGTCTGGTAGTATCGGATCGATGAATGCAGAATCCCCCGAAGTAGAAGTCGAAGAAGATATTGAAACAGAAGTTGTTACTCATTTAGGTGGAATTAACACATTAGTTGACCTGCAAGTAGTCGATGGTAATAATTCGAAGAAAGCAAATATTTCTGACCGCCTTGATACTTCTGCGGCTAATCGTCTGGAAAAACAAAGACTCCAAGCCGAAAAGAAAGCAGAAAAACAACGATTGAAAGTAGAAAAAGCTCAGGCCAAAGCTGAGAAAAAAGCTCAAAAAGCATCTGCTCAATCAATAAAATCACAAAAAGGTGAATCTAAAGAATCTCGTTGGAATACCCCGGTGGTTTCTACCATGGCTAAATCTGTGGTCTCCTGTTATGATTGTGGGACACTAAACAATTCTGGGGATTCGTATTGCTCTTCTTGCGGTTCATTTCTCAATTGAGGATGGAGAGATTCAAAGAGGGTCCCTTGGAGCCACGCTTAGGTGAGTAGATGGCAGGGAAACGTGATTATTACGAAATTCTAGGGATTTCTAAATCTGCTTCGGATAAAGAAATCAAAAATGCATTTCGTAGCCTAGCTCGAAAACATCATCCAGATAAGAACCCTGATGACCCTGATTCAGAGAGACTTTTCAAAGAAGTTCAGGAAGCCTATGCGGTCTTATCAAACCCTGATGAGCGAAGAAAGTTTGACACATTTGGTCATGAAAGACCGGGAGGCTCACCGTTTGGGCCAGGTGGATTTCAAAGTGTTAATATCAATTTTGATGATCTTTTCGGTGGTGGTGGATTTGAATCAATTTTCAGTTCTCTTTTTGGCGGAGCCTCGGGAGGTCGACAACGCCGTCAGCGTGGTTCAGACTTACTAGTACACCATCAAGTTCCTTTTCAAGCTGCCATGGACGGCATTGAGGATTCGATAGAAATTGATGTGCTAAAGTCTTGTGATGATTGCTCAGGTTTGGGTTCCAAGAGCCCGGACGAGATTAGAGAATGTCCTGCATGTGATGGACGGGGAAGAATACAGCGAATTGAGAGGGTCGGGCCGTTTACTCAGCAGGTTGTCAGCGACTGTGCGAGTTGTCGTGGTTCTGGTCGTATAATCCCAAATCCATGTACAAGATGTCAAGGAGAGGGTAGAGCATCTCGTACAAAGAAAATACAATTTCACGTGCCTCCTGGAATCGATAGTGGTACTCGATTAAGAATGTCTGGACATGGTGAAGCAGCCAAAGGCAATCGTGGTGAACCCGGGCATCTCTATATCGAAATTCAGGTTGAGGAACACGAATGGTTTGAACGTGATCGTTCAGATTTATTGATGGCATTACCAATTAGTTATGTCGATTTAGTACTTGGAACATCTGTAGAAATATCTCATATCGATGGTCAAAATTTGAAAATAAATATTCCTGCAGGTTCGAAACCTGGTGATACAATTTCTTTGCGAGGCAGAGGGTTGCCAAGCCAGAGGAGTCGAATTGGTCGTGGCTCAGTGATGGTATTGTTAAAACTCGATATTCCTGATAAAATTCCTCGTTCTTTGAAGAAACAATTGGAAGAAATACGAGATGAACTGAGTATCAACTCGGATATGTTAGATGAAAAGATTCGATCTGAAGCGCGACAACGCCGTCAATCTTGATTGTTCATTCAATAGGTGCGTCCCAATCGATTGCTCGATTTGGTACTGCTGCGAGAGGTTGATTATCTACCAGTCCTGATAATTGAAATCCTAAGCTTGAAGGGTTTCCGTCTAAAGTAATTCTCAAAAATAATTGCGAACGTGCTTTCATATTATCTAGAAAAACCTCGTCGTTTTGAAATAATCGTGATGGAGAAACATCACTGATACTAACCAAAGATCCTTCTGGAGCATGGACGCGCATTGCTGCTAAATTCCAATCCTTATCTCCAATTCTGATACCAAGTAATAATGATGCAGTACCTTCACGGATACGCCAGACACAAACCTCCACTTGCTCGGTCATATGCCGTAAGGTCGGCTCTCCCCATTCGCTGATGATTGATTTCCACGGACAATCTCCTAATTGGTGTAATGCCGAATTTATCGCACCTTCATCTATCGAATCGTTAGCCAGAGCTAACGACAATCTTTCACGTATTCGTTGAAGACGTCGCCGCTCATGTTTTTCAACTTGAACGGGTAATATTTCTCCTGAGAAAATAGAGCGGCGATTCCAAAATATTACTAATAATATTGGAGATAACATTACACCCCCTATCAAGAAATAAAAATTCGTGAATAGATAAGAAAGATCTGTATAATTTTCTAACTCGGGTGGTTCATGAGGGCCCAGATAACCGACTTCGAAGGAATAATCAATGATAGTTCCTTGATCCCCCAGCCTCTCTATCCGGAGTGCATGAATTCCTTTTGAAATAATAATGGTTGAGCCATCGGTGGTGTTTACGATCACTCCGGTGCTTTGGTCGAGGGCTTGAATTTGATAATTCACTCTTGATTGTGAACCACCATCAATGAAGATGCGTGAACCATTTTCGTCGGTGATGATAATTTGGTAGATGTCAACATTATCATCTGAATGAAGGTGGCCAGAATACATCTCATTTGGTGATAAATATGCCTTTCCACTATTAGAATCGGTGGGAATTGGAAGTTCTTCTTGCGCATCAGCAAAATCTCCCGCATCAGGAGGTTGGATAGGGTCGATTATGAAGGACCATATTGCTGCCTCATCAGATGTAATACGTACTTCGATAGCGACAGTTCCAACTGGCGTTGTAAATTCAGTTGTTATCGGTTCAGCGGAGATGTATTCGATTATTTCTGAACCGTCTTCAAGGTGAAATATTATCTCGTAATGGCAAATTCCTGAAATAAATTCGGGAGTAATTGAGAAGGTATATTCTTCACCGATATCTAATAGGACCGCATCTCCATCTTCATCGAAAGAACTGATTGAGGAACGGAAAGAGGTATAATCGTTCAACGAAAGCGGCTCTCCATGATTCCAAGGGTTGGATAATTCCCCCCCCCCTGGTGCTTCATCGTTATTGGAATCTCTAGATATTTTGAACATATATGTAGAATAATTCACTCCAACTTCAGGAGTTGTTCTGAACCAAAGTTGGCCATCTTGTGGGTAATCAATTATTTTATTTTTTGAATCAACTGGAGAATATTGTGTAATCAGTTTATTTTCTAAACTATTTCGTGACCAAATTTCGAGATTAGCACCTTCGGGTGCGACGAAATCGTAGAGAAAAACCACATCACCTGCACTGCCTTCTATCATTATCGCATCTTTATCAGAAGCGTTATCTAACCCGCCAACAAATAATACAATTGATGAATTGATTTGATCATCATTGCAGTTCCAAAGGAAGCAATTGTGCAATAAGGGCATTAGAATTGGTAATTCTATATCAGTCCCTGGTGATGGAACCGAATTAGGTTGGTCAAAATATTCTGTTGATGCCAATAGCCAACCTCCAATTCTTGATGAAGAATAGCTGTTGGAATGTTCTGAATCGATTTTAGCAGTAACGGTTGAACCTGTATTCAAATAACCTGACCATGTGACCTCGTGAAGATCCTCGATAAAGATGGAATTATTTCCATCAATTATCTCTAATTCCATTCCAGTACAACTAGTAATTTCACATTCAAGACTATAATAAAATGGCCCAGAATTGTAAATGAATATTTCATCAGCGACGTGTTTTTCTTCATTTTCTGCTTCTACATTCACCACCATCGATGATAGTATCAGTAGAGCGAGAACGCCGGCAACACTCTTGTTCACGCGTTGTCGGGCGCGACATCCCCTTAGAATCCTTCAAGCGAATTGTGCGGCACGCACGCACTATGAGTGAGAGGCCGATGGCGCGGAGTGTCGTCGCAAGGCAGCGTTTTTCGCGACTTTTCGCACTAGGTGACCGTAAATCTCCGATTTCTTGGTCGCCGGGATTAGTTATCGCACCTGAAGACAAAGAATTAGCAATTTCTATCGCACCTCTAACTTATTCTAGAGATGGTACTTCATTACCTGCGAAGATACAAATGAGTACTAGGGGAAACCTTTGTTTACCATTCGATTCAATCGAGGAATGGTATGCAAACGAGGGTTTGATACTCCCACCGAGTCTTTCTGAATCAAACTCGGGGGAATTTGGAACAGGTGATCAAATATTGCCGGTTTCTTGGCAATCACTTCACCATGATATTTCATTATTAGAAGAAACAATTGAACCATCAGTGATAATATTGACTGATGCACCGCAACTTGCTCAGCGCCCTGGGATGCTCGTCGATGCGATCTATACACTCCGTACACGCTTCCCAACATCTTTACTTTGGGCGGTGGGAATTGGTGGACCGGATAATTGTGCACTTTTGGCTTGGATGGGGGTCGATTTGTTCGATCTGGCGAGGTCGAGATACGCTTCATCTCTTGGGGTTCTTCTGACGGAAAATGGCCCTAGGCCTGTAGAGGATTCTCTAGATGAAGATTGTTCGATGACTTCTCAAGTTGCGGCTTGGAAAACCGCGTTGGCAGCAACACGCTCAGCAATTCGCGATGGCTCACTTCGTGAATTAGCTGAGCGTCAGAGTATGTCCAGTCCTCGTTCGGTTGAGCGTTTACGTCGTCACGATGCTAAAATGGGCAGCTTGAGTGGTGAAGAATCCGGACTTACTAGAATAAAAGGTCAAGAATTCCCACTCCGTTGTCATTCGTACACGAGTCGAAATGATGCTTTAATTACCGATTGGCAGAAGCGCATTGCAGAATCGCATACTCCACCAGTACATCAAACGGAAATATTACTTCTTCTCCCATGTTCGGCAAAAAAACCCTATCGATTATCTGCCTCACATCGTAGATTTCGTAATTCGATTACATCCAATCGAGTTCACCAGGTGATGGTGACAGCTCCGTTAGGACTTGTTCCTCGTGAACTAGAAGATATATGGCCTGCTGGAAATTATGATATTCCAGTTACAGGTGAATGGGATTTAGATGAATTAACTACAATTAGATATATGGTCAATAAATACGCAATTAGAAACGGATATTCAAGAATAATTAATCATTCTGGAATTCATATTGAAGTTGAAGGAATTGACATAATCGATACACGTCAGGGCGAAAGTGCTGGAAATTCTGAATCACTCTCCCGATTAGAAAAAGAGGTTGGTCGAGCCGCTCAAGAATACAAACTTTCAAGTCCCAAAGAAAATATACACCGCCTCAATAAATTACGTGCATTGTCATTGTTCCAACACGGGACAGATGAATGGTTGGCCGGTTGCAAAATCGAGGGTCGCCCACCAATATTCACAATAAAAAAAGATAAAACTCAATTGGCTAGATGGAATCCAAGACTCGGGCGTTTCTCATTTTCTAAAGCATGCTTACCACTTTTACAAGAAAGCGGTAAATTCCCTATTGTAAATTTAGTCGACAATTTCGATTGGAAAGGTGATCTATTCTCAACTAATATCAAATCAAAAAAGGGTGAAATTCGCGTTGGCGATGAGGTTTTGGTCTATCAGGATGACACATTAATCGGCTCAGCAAGAGCGGATGCTGCAGGTTGGGAATGGCCTGAAGGACCTGGTAGGCTGGCGAAGGCTCAACACCGATTGTGACGCTCACCCTATGGGTGTGTATACGTAGCGATTAAAGAGGGGCAGCAGGTCGCCCGCACGCCTGAGGTATCAAAATGGCTCGAATGCACAGTAAAGGAAAAGGCACAAGTGGCTCCTCAAAGCCAGATGCAAGCAAGGCTCCTGCATGGTCGGAGACTAGTAAAAAGGATGTTGAAGAATTAGTTCTCAAGTATTCCAATGAAGGTCACTCAACTGCAATGATTGGTACAATTCTTCGTGATCAACACGCAATACCAGATGTGCGCCTAGTCACTGGAGAAAGAATAGGGCAAATATTGTCCCGAAATGAAATTTCTTCAACATATCCAGAGGATATGATGAACCTTATGCGCCGTGCTTTGAGCTTAATTGATCATCTCGGTGCAAACCGCAAGGATATCCACAATCGTCGACAACTCGAACTTTGCGAATCCCGGATTCGTAGATTGGCGCGGTATTACAAGGGTAATGGCCGCTTACCTGCTACTTGGGCTTACAAGCGTGATCAGTTACGCTTGATGGTCGAGTGATTGTTTACCAATCAAAGATTCAATCGCTTCAATCGTGATTATAGTGGCGCAGAAGATTTGAACCACAACCGCTCAGACCTCGTTATGACCGCGCTTCTGGAGACGGCTCCATTCGCTCCTGTTTCTGATATCCTCATCAGTGCGGCCGATGAAATTCGCCGGATAAAAGTTCCAATTCTCTTATTGGCAGCTCCTTCTATTGAAGGTTCTCTGGCTTTGGCACCAATCGAAGCCGCATTAGTAGATAGTGGAATTCCATATCGACGGCGGTTTAAATTGGAAGCACCAAACGAAGGATCTTGGATTCATATTTTAGGAAGTGGTGAAGAAACAGGACCGAGAATAGAGACAAATCCGTTTCGATTAACGATTGCTGGAACAGTTGTGAAAGGATTGACAGGTCATCGTGGTGATGAAAGAAAGGGGCCGCTAACCGCCATAGCTCAATGCAATGTGCTCGGTCAATTAATTTCACCACACGGGCTTAGAACGCGGCGAATGAAGCCTTGGGCACTATCTGGTAACTGGCTGCATTCATCTCTTGATACGACATATGATCCCGTGTTCACAACGATTCGTGATCAATTGGTAGAAGAGGGGGTAATCCGAGTCGTATGTTTACCTGAGGTGCCAGAACCCAATGTTTCAATTCACAATTGGATTGATCCAACTGCCCTTGATGCGATAACTTCCCGTTGGCCTACTTTGGATGTAGAAGGTAGAGCCCGCGCACTATCTCACCTTGTGAAGCCGTCATTGGCTAGTTCGACACCTTCAACAGCTAGGTTAGAAGAAATTATTTGGCATTGTGTACTATCTTCTGGATGGTCAACAGACTTAGCTGGTCAAATTACTGCCGGTGCTCAATTGTGGAAAGAATATGCTGCGCCGATTGCGGCAGCAAAATTAGTTGACAAATTATTGCGAGATGGAAAAATTTGACTATTCTTCAATACGCAGGATTGCATCACAGCCTTCACATTCGAATCGCAATGGCCGAATGTCCGATTCTACCGGATTGATAGAATCGCAGGCCGGGCATTGAATCGTTGGTCCACGGATCTTTCGTGGATGATTCGATGGGTCCGAACGCGGTGAAACCAATGCGACAGGGAAAACTAACAAGATGCTTGAACCAACTATGCCAAGAACGATTTGCATTGGCATGCCTAGAACATAAATAATGAAGGCTAGACCTCCGAGTGTTACAACCGTTAGTAAAGACGGCACACTTGCTCGTTTCCGAGTCATCAATAACCCCATACCGATAGCAGCGCAAAGTGCGAATACCGAAATCATTGCAGAAATAAGTGGACTGAATGCCATATTTGCGGTCGGTAAAAACTCGATTCTATATTCTAGTTCTGGATCTAACTCATCTATATCGACGGTAATCATTTCCATGAAAATCCATCTTCGATGACTATAATCTATCTCTTCAGCAGAAACCGCTCCCAATCCTGCGAGCATCGTTGTCTTAATTTCAACATCTAAGTTAACTTTTTGCCAATAATCATTTCCAGGATTTCTAATGAAGTTTTCAACCAAAGGTTGCCTAGAACCTAATTCTACTATACTAGATGTGTCGATTGTTATGATAATTATCTCTGCATTGAATGCACGAGTGCCTCCCATATCTAATGTGATTTCAGTTGGCCCTAGATCGACTGGATTAACTCCTACTAGGGACTCAATCTCAATTGATAAACCGTTTGAGATGAATGAACGTAAATCAGATCCTGAACCAGTAAGGTGAGCGGTCAAGGCAAGGAGCTCTGAATCATCAACTCTACCATTATTTTTTTCAACACTCGGCACCGAATCTGAATATGTTTGCAAATTTCTCCACCAACTATTCGAATCCAAACTATCATTTCCAATGTTATCCAGTCCCCATCGCATCCATTGAGACATGGCTCCATCAAAGGAAATAGTTACGACACGACCCATTGAATCTCCATCGAATTTCACATCAAGATCGATTTCTAAATCGGAACCTCCTGATCGTAGAGGTTCCGAGGCTGGATACCAGCCACCGGTTCCGTCAGTATCTTCGCCGATGGTGATTTCATGTGTGCGACTCATACTCACCTCTAGTCCTGATTGTGGTTCGAGGTGGAAGCGAATTGAATAGGTTCCACTTTGAGCATCTTCTGGCGCTTCCCAGACAAATGTGACTTCAACTCCTGAATCTAATCTTGTTGCGATAGGCCTCTCACTCAATTCATTATTTTGTACAGATAGGCCACCGCTCGATGCTGACCACATTCGATCATCAAATCCTGAATTGATGACAATTGGAAAGTAGATTAGCCGCCCCTTCACGCTTGCATCTTTTGCGGTTATTTCGAGTAATGGAAATTTTGTAGAAACTTTTGAAATTGAATCTTCGGAACCCCAGAGGAATCTTAATCCTGCATCTTCACCAGGGCTTGAAAATAGTAGGCTTCGAACAGATAAGGACAATTCGACTAAATCTCCATCTCGAATTTCACCGGTTTCAACATTTACTGTTATTTGCAAATCTCCTTCTCCAGTAAGATACGGAGCTATTCCCGCATCCCCTGAATAGATAGAACCGCCAATTTTTATGTCGAGGGTTGAATTAATCGTCACACCGACTGCCCCCTCAACTTTGTAAGGCATAGTAAATGTCCACCCATGCTCTGGATAACTACCATCAATTCCCCATATAACATCCCAAGAACCGATATTTACCTCGCCTCCGATAGAAGGCGTAACTAGAACGGAGTATTCTTGATCGAGGTCACCTTGAAAGGGTGTTAACGAGCCATCTGCGGATTCTCCAATTAGGAATAAATCAAAATCTGTTGAAATACAACATTCCGTAGCATCTTCGGCACTTGCTGGCGAGATGGCGAAACTGGTCAAGACTAGCATAGTGGTTAGGATAATTGCCGAGGCCACTCTATTACCAGTCATACGAGCCTGTGGTCGACCTTCAAGACTTCAATGCGCCGCTTCCGAGAGCCTGCGATATTAGGTTTATAGAGTGCTGAGAATCACACGAATACCCTAGTTTGCAATATTCAACTATGAAGCCAAATTAATTTGACCGGTAAATCATCTGTTAATGATTCAATTTTGGCAAATCCAACTCTTTCTAGCTGTATGATTTGCCCAATCTTCAATTCATAATCTTCAATCATCCCATTGACTGAACGCAATTCCATACCGTGTGGAATGGATAATTCAGCCTCTCGTGCCATATTTTCTGGAATCCAGTGAACAATTGGGCGTTTATCTGAGCGATCCCAAGATTGCACAATAGCTTTCCCATTAATGTTGGAAATATCAGCATAATCCTTCAAGCGAATAGTTTCAATTTCAGCATCTTGCTTTTCAACGAGAATTTTTCGACTACCAAGGTTCCAAATTCTTGACCCTTCAATCGCCCCATCGGGATGTTTTGAAATAGAAATTATGTCCCCGGGGTTACTTTCATCTATTTCTGTTATCAAATCCAAACATACTGCATTTCTGACAAATGCACGTCGCTCACAATTTGCATCGATTTCTTTGGCATTGAAAGCCTCGATAGTCTGCAAAGAAACTGAGATGTCTTTCTGAGTCAGTCCAAGGTCAATCCAAAATGCGCGTAATGCAGTTGCATTGAAGCCGCGACGGCGAAGTGCACGAAGTGTAGGTAGGCGAGCATCATCCCAACCTGAATAAACCCCATTTTCAATATCTGTTCGCATACCTGAAGTAGAAAATCCACCAAAGTCATGCACCTTTACACGCCCCCAGTAAAGCGTTTCGGGGTAAGTCCAACCAAAGTGAGAATAGAGAATTGTTTGTTTTCTTGTTGAATCCATCAAATCTTTTCCACGAATGATGTGAGTTACTCCTTGCTGATGGTCTTCGATAGCACTTTGGAAATCTAATAGGGGCCACACTTTGTAGCGTTCGCCAACCATTGGATGAGTTGAATGTTGAATGCGCAGAGCTGGCCAATCTCTCAATGCAGGATTAGGTAAATCCATGTCTGTTTTTACACGAACAACCGCTTCACCTTCAGCGATATTTCCTTCTATCATCAATTTCCAATCGATTAGATTGTCTTCGATGGAACGAGGTCTACAGGGGCAAGCATCTTTCCCATCACGTAATTTTTTGAAGTCAGTGGCTGAGCAACGACATACGTAACCAAAACCACCTGCGAGCATCTGTTCAGCATGATCGAGATAGACTGGCATTCTCTCAGATGCTCGAATTATGATATCTGCTTTGGTTCCAGTTAACCATTCGTAATCAGATTTAATCCAATCATATGCTGCTGGCATTGGTGGTTTAACTTTTGAATCGGTGTCATCGAAACGGAGTACAACTTTTCCGTGATACATTTTCGCATATTCTGAATTTATTGATACACCTCTAGCATGACCTAGAGTAAGCGGACCATTTGGATTTGGAGCAAATCGGAGAACGACTTTTCCTTGTTCAGCATTAGGCAATTCTTTCAGTCCAACGCGTTTTTTTTGTTTCTCGCGATGAAGGGCTTCTGGATTCGTTGCAGCCAACGCATCACGTGCAACCTGAATACCTTGGCTGGAGGCGAGCTTATTTGCTGAAGCAACCTCTTCTTCGACGAGTGTTTTGAGTTCTTGAGCCATCTTTCGAAGATCTGCACGTTCACCAAGAAGTCGGCCTAGAACGGATCCTGCTTGACCTGCGCCATCATATTCGACTGCATTTTGAAGGGCATATTTTCTCACCGTAGCGATAATTTCAGAATCCCAATTGTCAGAATCCACCATGCTATCATTCACTTCCGTCAACTTTCGGCATTTGACGCTTGTCTAATTCACCAGTCATCAAGTGAGGATTGAATGATACCACGGCCATCTTCAGTCCTAATGGGAATTGGAGTAGAATGAACCTCGGACCATAGATCTGATGTCGTTGACCAAGTCCATCGAAGACAATCTGCTGGAAGATTGCCTTCGACCATTTTCTTAACCGCAGCTCGAGTTTTTGGATCGGATGGGTAACCGCTTCCTATATCGAAATTATATTCGGCTGCAATTTTTTCAATCTCCAAGTCACGGCATACTTTTGCAAGTATGCTCGCAGCACCCGCGACCCGATCTATAGAATCCATGCCATGGCGTGAATCTATTTCCCAATTTTTCCAATTTTCGCCGAGTGCATTTTCCAGTCTTTTTCCAAAGCGCTCAGCATTACTATCACAAGCATCAGCTAAAATAATTCCATTCTGATGTGAATTATTAGCTAATCTAATTGCTTCGGCAAATAATTCAATTTCAAGAGTATTCAAATCAGAAACGGATTTATTCAAATCAATTCTACTTGGCGGGCAAATCACTAGGCCTATTCCCCAGTTATGTTTTTCTGCTGCCTTCTCAATTTGTCCTGCGATTACTTTGCGAGCTTTTGCTGTCAATTCCTTTGAATCTCTTGCACCAATCCATTCGAGTACATCTCGATTGAGGTCAGGAATTTTCAATGCGCAGACGACTAATGGGCCGATTACAGGGCCACGTCCAGCTTCATCGACACCGATGCTGTTCATTTTCAATCCTCAGCATCGTTCTTTTTGGAGAGTTTTGAAATTCTTGATTCAAACTCCTCATCTACGTCGAGCATTACATTGTCAGGGTGAATGAGTTCGCCCTCATTAAAATCATCTGCAATTTCTACGATGTCATCGAGAGCATCTTCCGTCATTGCTTGGTCGAGGGCGTGACTGGCTTTGTCAATAATTTGTGGAGCCGGTGCGGAGCGAATCCTTTCTGTTAATCCACCAGATTTTTCAATAAACTCAGTAGCAAACTCACTGGCATCTTGTTGGGGCGATTCGATTGAAACTTTCATTCCTCCTTCTTTTTTCGAATATTTTTCCATCCAATTTTCAACAATGTTTTCTTCTTCAGAAGGTAATCCTAGCCTTTTACGATCTTCTTTCAATCGATATTTAATCGCTAATGCAACTCCGATACTGCCTAAAATAATAACCATTATGCTTAGAATAACGGTATGCCAAGACTGTAACCATTCCAATATTTGTGATTCTTCCTCATCTGAATTTTCATTTCCACTGCTCACCCCACCTATTGTTGCAGAATCGGTCGCAGTGAAACTAATTCGTGGATCTCTCATCGAATGAGCTTCGATAGTTAATGTCGCCATAGTATCGACAGGCGCTTCTTCGGGAACTATCATCCAAGCAGTAAATATCACAGTTTCCCCAACTTGAATGCTTAAAATGTCGAAGGAGCGAGGATTTCCAGTGCTGCTAAAGGCCGCTCCTTCGGGAGGAATTAACCCAAATTGCGTAAATACATTAACGTCGAGATTAACTACTAATCCATCATCGATATTTCCTAAATTTGTTAATTTCCAAGTCGATGTTAAATTATTTTCATTTATCATTTCGGTGGAGATCATCTCCAAACTCCACTCGAAATAATCTCCGGTTGTAATCACAAATTCCACCGTTGAAGGGTTCCAATTATCTACCCATAATTCAACGATAATTGTGGCCTGTAAATTCGCACTCGTCCCTGGCCTTACACTGGCATTCATGTTTATTCCGTTAACGACTTCGGACGGATTTAGCTCGATGAATCGAGTATTCAAATCGACATCTAACCATTCTGGAGTCGATAAGAGTTTGAGTTCAAATTCATATGGTACGTCTCCTGTATTTTCTACAATTAATTCCGTGCGGCAGCTTTCACCAGGAGAAATTTCGAAATTACAATCGATATTGTTCAATTCTAATGAGCCTCCTGACCTTGGAACAATATTCACTCGTTGAGTTGTGTATACAGCATCTTCTGGTGCTGCTGAACTCCAAATTTTCACTTCAAAGAACATCGAACCAGAAGTTAGGAAAGGAGACTCAACTTGAAAACGAATATTTGCTGTTTGATTCGGATATAAATCATTCAATTCATGCTTATCGAGAACAAAGATATTCCAATTATCTAATGCGAATGCTTGACCGAAATTTTCCAGTGGTGTTCCATTTTCATCAACTGGCCTTATGCCAATTTCTAAATCGCGTTGAGTATTGCCCAAGTTTCTTGCAATCATTGTAATCGTTGCGACATCAAAAGGCGATATTGAAAATATACCTCCTCCCTCAACAATTTCTGCTTCATGATGGTACCCATATTTCATAGAAAAGTTGTACCAATCTTGACGTCCGTCAGAATCTGCTGTCAATTCCATACTAAATTTGTGTATTGAATTTGCTAACGGAAGTCCATTTTTTGTCACTGGTGCCGTGATTGAAAATTGCACCCATCCAGTGGAGCTAGATGGAGCACTGAATTCATTCTCAAGAGTGGTGTCATTATTGTAACCCCACCAAATATTCCATCCTTCCGCGCCAGTAATTTTTATCTCAGCAATATCTGAATGTTCTGCATAATTTGTAAAATTCACATTCAAATTCATCTGTATTCCTGGGTCTATTGAAAATACAGATCCCGAATCTGGCCCAAATTTGATGCCAGGAGGTTCGATTTGGAATGGATAGAGATAATTTGGAGTATTATTGAATACAGTTTCTGTTGCTGCCTGTTGTAATTCTAAAGCGCGAGATGCTGTAATTTGGTTAGGGTAATCGAGTCCAATTGTTGAATTACCTGTTAGAATTGAATGAAAAACACAAGCGGCCAAGTAGGTTCCATCTATCGATGGGTGTGCTCCATCGGCTGAGTATAGATCTGAGAAGGAAGTGGAGCCCAGCGACGGGTCGGCACCAGTATCTGCAATATTGTTGTAAATATATTCAAACGCGAGACCAACAGGTGCGATAAAAGCAGGTTGTAAATCAGTAGTAATGTTTTCAAGATACATTTCATATCCTTGTCGAAGATGTAATTGCATAGTCAAATAATCAGGATTTCTCCATTGATTATTGCTATCTCCATCCTTGTACCCCCAAGTCATGAAAAGAATAGTGTTTCCATTCGAATTGATTATGCGTTCGTTCAGATAGATTGCTCCTGCCTTACTTTCTCTCCAAGATGTTGAACTGGTTGGAAATGAGGGTATTTGACTTTGGTCTTGAATAATGACATAGTCATTTGCTTCGTTCAAAGTTAAGTTCCATGAATTCCCAGCTTCTTTGGCTTTTTCTTCATGATCTTTCAAATTAAGTCCACCACCAGTTAATGCATTCACTGATACTTCTTCACCTCCTGAATCCATTAACTCATTGAGTTTGGATGCAAGATTATTCTGATTTGTATAGGAATTTCCTAGGAATAATATATCCGTAGCAACGTTTTTTTCTATAGATTGAGATGCCCCAGTAGAATCTTCTAAACTCGCCGGCGTTGAGAGTGGTGCTAATAGTAAAAAAATGAGAATCACCGCGTTCAACCGCTCATTCATAGTCTCGGCTCATCGTTCTCACTCTTTCATTCCTACCCTTATATGTTGATTACAAAAAACGAAGGGTCTATGGTACTAGGCCTTGTTCGAATACCATGGTGCCGATATGGCCATTTGGAAAAAAACAACCCGAGCCGGTGAAGACCATTAAAATCAGAAAACCAGAAGTTGTTGAATATGAAAGACCAACTAGTGATGGCCAAGAGAATTTGGTTTCAAATCGATCGCATCTTAAAGACAAAGAATTTATTGATGCGATGAACTTTTTTGGCGAAGACAAAAAAGAAGAATGATTACATTTCAGAGAACCGGGTCGGGTATTGATTGGCCGATGGCGTTGATATCAAATTCACCGGCCTGGATGGGAGATTTTAATCCAAATTTTCGACTTACAATTGGGTCGATTTCTCCAAATTCTCCGACTTCAACTCCATCATAGAAAATTTTTGCACCTCTGCCCTCAATCCATGGTCCTAATTGGGGAGTAGTCGCTTGGTAAGTAATGAGATTAATTTCAGCTCCAAGGTCACGCAATAGGGCTTGTGCAATGCCTTTTGCTGCTGCAAACCCTCCACCAACCTCAGCACAAGCCCAAGCGGTTTTCAGTTGATTTTTTGAATCTATCACAACAGTACCAAATTCATGAATTCTCTGTGGGAGTTCATGATGGCGATTGGCAGCGAGCAAATTCAGCAGAGACGGTAAGAGATGTTGCCTCAATATTGTATGATCTTTGGTAATAGGATTTGCAATTTCCGTTATCTCCCCCTTTGCTTTCCATCTTAGATTATTGAATTGGTCTAAATTATTTGAAAGGGTCAGACTCTGTGTTTCTTGTAAACCAAGTGCGCATAAACTAGAGCTAACTCTGCGCCTTAATTGTGATGATTTTAACGGAATAGCATCTAAATGAACAGTTGAGAGAATATCGGGTAAATTGTCATAACCATAACCGATAGCGATTTCCTCGACGATATCAACAGGGTGCATAATGTCTGAGCGCCATCTTGGCATTGCAATCACATGCTCTTTTTCCCCGACAGCGCAATCTGCCCACTTCTCAGATTTTTCAGCACCATCGGTAACGGTCCTTGATTCGAGTAAAACACCTCCCATCTTCTTAATCGCTAAGTTAATTTCTTCGTTAGACAATTCGATGCCAAGGATTCTTTGAATCAAATTATGTGGAAGGTTGTGAAGTTTTGAATCTCCTCGTGGGCAATTTGAGATTTCATCATCCCAATTTCTCAACTCGATCGATTCAATGATTCCTCCGCGTTCAGAAAGTGACAGGCAGGTTAGTAATAAACAAGCTTCACAAGATCGTTTATCCCAACCTGTTACGTCGATGAAAAAATCGGTAGTAGAAGAGCTAACTGCTGTGTGGTTTCCGTTAATTATAGGTGGAAATGATAGTACCTTTTCATTCGAATCAATAATCACTGGATATTTCGTTAATCCTTTCATCAGATGGGCATAATCAACTCCCTTTGGATGGGTGGTGAGGATTTTTTCGATGCTTATTTCCTTATCCATTGCCAAAGGGATAAATTTGAATCCACTATCAACTGTAGTTACTCTAAATGGGGGTTTAATTTTTGCTAAATCATGCACTCCAATGGATGAAAATTTCCTTCTTCTTCCAAGTGTCATATGCAATTTTTCTTGATGTTCCATAAGTGATTGAATAAATTCGTCCTTTTCCTGGGGTGTCGAACCATTATCCACGCCTCGTACAATAGCGCCGAGTATAACGGGTCTAACTTCGGCTAATGATGATTCAACCTTCATCTCAATTTCACCGTGATGAATTTCTAGATCTGGGGTGATATCTATTGAGTGAAGGAATGAACGAGCAGCACGTGCAATATTTTCATGGCTGAGTAAATCGGGCCTGTCGGGAAAAATTTCAATTTCAATTCCATTTTCATCATTAGCTTCGACGACACATCCAATTCCTGGAAGCCTTTTTTCCCATTCTTCAGCATTATATTCAATGCCTGAACGATTTTGTAATTGGGATAATATCGAATGTTGAAATGTTAATGTCGGCATAGTAATACCTCAATTTCCAAGCCAAATCGGAAGTGGTCGTTCGAAACCAATCAATCGTAATCCAGTTATTGCTGCAGTGTCATAATCCATTGCACGAAGATTTTTTCTGTTTATCATCTCAATGCCATCAATTCCTAATTCTCTCATCCAACCTCTGATTGTAGAGTCCAACCACGCACAGTATTCTTCTAAATTTTCATCTGGAGCTGGTGCTACGACAATGGAACAGCCAGCTCCACGTGCGATTAGACAATCTTCTGCACTTGGTGGTTCATCCAGTTCAATCATTAATTGACGTCCTTGGTTGACCAAATCCATAGCTCTTGCTGCCAAGCCAATCCTTGGCAATGCTGCAGCTGCTCTACCTCCTCCCGGGCTTGATGCGTCGATTATTGCTCCATCCAAATCTAGTTCAACAACCAATCTGAAAAGATGATCGACACGGTCTACACGATCTCGTAACATTATTAGAGCAGAATTTTTAATTTTGCTTGATAAAGAAACTAATAATCCTTCTATTTCAGCATCGTTCATCACTGGTAATTTTGCAAGATTTAGGACAATGCCTGCACAATTTATTAAGGAATCTACTGAATCAACTAGATTTTTCTCATCGATTAACAACAAATCGATTTCCCGGGGATTTTCTGAAACCAATGACGGTTGAGTCGCAGATTTTGGACCTGAATTTCCAGTACCAATTTCTTCGATAAGCCAGGGAATTGGGAATAAAAGTCCTCCTTCTTCTTCACCAGGAGGCAATATCAGTGTGTAAGGATCTAATGGAGAATGTGAAGCCAGTCTGTCTTGGGTAGTTGGTACTACTGCAATGCCTTCGAAACCTTCTATGATGGAGCATTCCGGCTGTTCTCCAATCGAGGGAGAATTTACATCGGTGACTAAAACCAATGCATCTTCATCGATGGAAAGACCAAGTGGTTCCAAATATTCTGAAATATCTTTCATTTCTGCTTGTTCTATACCTCGCATCGTCGCTCCATCGCCGGGTGGTGGACAAGAGCCCGCGACAATGATTCGTCCCCCTCTCATCCCAACACCGGGTTCAGAACCAACCGAGCCAAGGACAACGATTGTTCCATCATGCATACCGGCTCCAACCCTATTTCCAGCATGACCTCTAACAAGAATCAATCCACCTTTCATTGAAGACCCAGCTTCTTTGGCAACAGAACCGTTGACATTGATGGTTCCGCCACTCATATTTGCTCCAATTCGATCTCCAGCATCCTTCTCGATGATTAATCTCCCTTCGACTTGGAAAGCGCCAGCCATCGACGTGCAGCCTCCTTGCAATGTAAAAGTCCCGCCTCTATTCATTGCACCTGCGCATTCACCCAAATTTCCTAGCAATAATACTCTAGATTTTGGTGGAAGATGGGTGATGACTCCAATTTCACCATTTTTTGGTTTTTCATCACCTCCGCGACCCCAACCGATTCTTACTAAGAGATCCCGTTGTAGCGCTTCAGTAAGCATTTTTTCGAGGTCACGATTCAATTTCATACTCTTACCAGTGACCTCGCGCATGGATATCCCTAAGCGGACATAATGCTAGTAGTCTTGATTCTGACGGGTGAAGGCACTCCGCCATAGCGAGTTTGTTAGGTTGTAAAATAACCTGAAGGGTATATTGATAGAGGTTCGCTTAGGGCAACGGATTACCGATAGGCGTGTGGTGTGGTCATGGGAAAAATCAAAGTTGCAATCAATGGATTTGGGACGATTGGAAAGCGTGTTGCTGATGCGGTCGATGCACAGGATGATATGGAGATTATCGGAGTAACAAAAACCGGGCCTTCTTTTGGCTGTGATTTAGCTGTCAAGAAAGGTTTTCCCTTATTCTGTACTTTCGATGATAAAGAGAAAATTGCCGCCTTTGCCACACAAGGATACGAATGTTCTGGCGGCATATCACAAATGCTCGCTATAGCCGATGTCGTCGTTGATTGCTCCCCTGGGAAAATGGGTGCAGAAAATCTGCTAAAATATCAAAATGCAGGAGTCAAATATATGTTTCAAGGAGGTGAAAAACACGCCCTCACCGGCCTTTCATACACCTCATGTGCAAATCATAGCGCAAACCTGAATGCTGCCGGCACAAGAGTTGTTTCGTGCAATACTACTGGTCTATCCCGGACACTTGTTCCATTGTATGATCACTGCGGCTCGCTTACGGTTGAATGTACAATGATTCGTCGAGCTGCTGACCCAGGTGATTCGAAAAAGGGTCCAATAAATGCTATCAAGCCAGTACTAAGTGTCCCCAGCCATCACGGCCCGGATGTTATGACGGTGAAACCAGAAATTTCAATCAATTCTCTCGCTGTCGCTGTACCTACTACGATAATGCATGTTCACTCGATTATTGCTGATCTACCTAGTGGCCATGGATTAACCACTAATTCAATTCTAGATATGTGGAAAAATAGCCCTCGCATCATCGTCATGAGTGGTGCTGAAAATAAGCTTACAACCACTGCAGAAGTCATGGAAATGGCTCGTGATATTGGTCGAAAATGGGGGGATTTGCATGAAATTTTCGTTTGGGAAGATGGAGTGAAGTTAGTTGGTGATAGATTGTATTATTTCCAAGCTATTCACCAAGAAAGTGATGTGATTCCCGAGAACGTTGATTGTATCCGTGCTCTGATGGGAACCGAAACCGATTGGCGGGCTAGTGTGGCTAAGACAGATGCAGCAATTGATGCATATTACGGCCTTTGAACACCTCTTTGAGGTGTGATACTCCGACCCATCTAGTATCAATAGTCAAAAACTCCAGTGAGTCGGGTTAGTCATGCTTGGTAAGAGGTCAGCAGTGCCGATTCTGTTTATTCTCCTCTTCTCGACTTGGGGGAGCGCCCTTTCTTCTGCTTCGATTAATGATTCAGAATCGGATATTGAGACAAACCCTCAAATCATTTCTCCTACTTCTCAAATGAGTCAATTTACCGATGTTGTCGCCTCATCATATGAACTACGAGATATCTCGAGATTGATTCATTCACCATTAGGTTCTTTTGACCCACTTTCCGATCCGATACCATTAGGCCCTGAAAATTTATTCGACCCCTCAGCAATCTTACGAACTGAAATGGTCGTAGTTCAATCGAATGATGCTGATATGACTGATTTGTATGAATTATTAGATTTGAATGGATTCAGTGTGTTAGATGTAATTCCTGATTCCGCTCTTGTAGTACGATTACCAGTTGAGCACCTCAGTTCTTCGATGAAAATATTGCAGGAATCGAATTCAGTGAGATGGGTCGGCGAGTTACCAATCGCCTGGCGAGTATCCAACGAGCTTAGCGAATTAGCCGGTCGTTCTGGTATCATCATTGATTTGGACATCACTCCTGCTTCAGATTTGTCAGCTATCGAGATAAGTGAACTTGAAACTGATTTGAAAATGGTCTCCAACAATGATGAATACAGAAGTGTATGTGATTTTCATCTATGCCAAATTCATTCTGTCGATGCTGCTTGGCTTCCTATTCTTGCCATGGACGGAAGAATTCTTTCCATTGATTCTGCTTCGGTTTTGGTAATTCACAATGATAACGCCCGCTCTATCGCAGGAATTGATTCCGCTCTAAGTTTGTCTGATATGACATTAAATGGAAGTGGTGAGGTATTAGCTATTTCAGATACTGGTTTAGATGCTGATCATGGAGATTTTTCAGGAAGAGTTCGAGCAATATACAATCAATTCGGGCCTGATAACTCTCATCTAGATCGTAATAGTGGCCACGGCACTCACGTTACAGCAACCTTGCTTGGGGATGGCTCAGGGTCTTCTCAAACTACGGGTGTCGTTCCTGCGGCATCTTTCCACTTCTATCAATTAGAGGCTGATTCATCAGGAATCCTTGCTCGATGGGGTTCTCTTTACGACATGTTCTCTCATTCTTGGCAACAAAGTGCCCGCATTCAAACAAATAGTTGGGGTAATGAGAATTTGGTGGGTGAATATAGCTCTGATTCACGTTCAGCAGACACTTTCCTAGTAGATTATCCCAGATTCATCGTTCTTTTCTCAGCAGGTGAATTAGGAGAAAATGGATATCAAAGTATCACACCACCTGGAACTGCAAAAAACGTGATTACAGTAGGCGCATCGACTACCGGATCATATGGTACAGAAGCGATTGGCGCGGTAGCTGATTTCTCCTCTCAAGGTACTACATTAGATGGGCGTATCAAACCAGATTTGGTCGCACCTGGAGTGATGATATGTTCAGCTAGAGCCGAAGAGGCTCAATTCATCTCAGGACTAAATTGTACTGGAGAAACTCATTTGAACGGTGTCACGCCACTTTACACAACCATGAATGGTTCATCGATGGCAACAGCGGTCGTTGCTGGCGGTGCCACGATGGTTCGACAATATCTTCGAGATGTAGAATCAATTAGTGAACCTCGTTCAGATTTAATAAAGGCGATATTAATCAACGGCGCGGAAGATATTGGTGCTGAAAATATTCCAAATGCTATGGAAGGATGGGGGCAAATCGACTTGTCAAATTCTCTTTATCCACAAAATAGTGGCCAAAATTTAGACATTATTTTCGATGATTCAAGAGAATTATTACCAGGTCATAGTTTCATCTACACAATTGAAAATTCTGGTGACGGTACCAATCCTCTTGACTTTACTATAGTTTGGAATGATGCTGAGGGTTCAGCAACTGGGAATCAGAGCAGTACTCGATTGGTAAACGATTTGGATATTATTGTTACAGCACCTGATGGTTCTGTTTACTATGGTAATTCTTTCATCAATGGATTTAGCACAACTTCTGGCAGTGCAGACAGGTTGAACAATGTTGAACGAGTTCAAATTGAAAATGGAGTTGTCGGAACGTGGTCGGTTGAAATAGGCCATGCAGGTGGTTCTCAACAAGGATTCGCTCTCGTTTTGAGCGGAATGGTTACTGAAACTGTTTCAGCAGATTTGACGACTTTCCCCGGTTCATTATCAACTTCGGTTCTAAGCCCGCTTCAAGGTGACACCTTCCTCGTTGAAACGGCATGGAGAAACCAAGCGGCGGGTGCAACTGGTGCATATTCAATAGAGGTTGAAGATTTGACGACAGGTTCTATCTTGTTGACTCAGCAAAAATCATCTCTAGCTGGTGGTTCTCTAGATTCACTATCATTTCCCCATTCATTCTCAACTACTGGAATACATACACTTGAATTAAGATTAGACTCAAACTCTGAGGTTACCGAACTTAATGATGAGTTGAATGGAATAAACAATAATATTATTCAACTCGATGTATATGTTTCACAAATTGGTGTCAGATTAACTCCACTGATGGAAAACGGCAATTTACCAATCAATGCAGCGGAATTGGCTTTAGCAAAACATCGGACATTAAATCCAAGTTCTGCAAGCCATGTGATTTTTGAATTAGAATTGAAAAATGAGGGGACATCAGAAGTAACCGTTGACATTTCAGCATCCCCAATACAATTGGTTGGTGATGGTGGATTATTACACCAACCACAAGACGAATGGTGGAAAATTTTCAATGAATCAGGGCCATGGGTTCTCGCTCCTTTCGGGGATGTAGGTGACCGTATTATCATCTCTCTGAATTATTCTGATATTGACGCTGATTTCAGTAATCCTGCTGGCCCTCAGTATGCTATTCCGGGTACATTTGTTTCTCAATTAAATCTCTGGGATAAAAACGCCCCTACTATCTCGCACTCTATTGAGTTAACCACTGAAGTTGAGAGGGTAGAAGGCCTATTTACAGTGGTTGCGGGTACTGATAATCTTGGGGCTCAACCAGGTGATTTTGCAATATTTTCTTTATCGATTCGAAATACTGGAAATGGTCCGACACAATATACAGTTTCATGTGAAACTGAAAATCACTGGATAAGTTTTTTGGGAAGCAGTCAGTCACCAGTACTGACAATTGAGCCATTAGCTCGACTCCAATTTTTACCTTTACCAGTCAAGATCAAAGTTCCAAATGATATCATTGGCCAACCATTGGCCGGCTCCACAGAATTGGTTACTTGTACAACAGAATCAGTCAATGACCCGTCCTTATCCACGATCGAGAATGCAATCGTCGAAGTGTTCGAGAATCATGATTTTATCGCCGATATTTACGATGAGGGTGTCGCACTGGGTGCGATGGCTTTAGCTGCCCCACGACCCGTGTTGAACGATGAATCTGTTTCAACAGAATTAATTGTATCAAATCTCGGAAACGTACCACTCCAATTCACAGTGTCTGCGACATCTTCACAAAATAGCTGGCCAATACAACTTGTTCAAGGTTCTACTGAGGTAATAGGGGAAGACCTCTCGATAAGTATTCCTGCAGGTGGTATAAAATCCATTTTCATCAATACCATAGTCCCTCTGAGTGCGTCAATGGGAATATCGAATGTTATTACCATCCGGACAACTCTTGAAGATGGACCAACCATAACTAATGGAACAAAATTAATCGTTCAAGAATTAGCACTATTAGATATCGAGAACCCTGAAATCTTAGACGTAGCACTCGGATTATCGAGTGTGTCTGCAATAAATGTACAGAACATTGGGAATGTGCCATTGTCGATATCTCTGACGATGGGAAGTTTAGCTGCAGGATGGTCTGGAGGATTCCTCTCCGGTAAAAATTTCGAAATGGATATGAATCGCCATGCAACAATATCGGTAGGGCTAGATCTTCCGGGGAATCTTCCTGTTGGCATGCTTGATGAAGAGATTTCTGTGATTATCGAAGCGCAAACTCCTTCCGGTGAAATAGAAATTTATACTATTGAAATGGGAGTAAATGTTGTACCTTCTATATGGATGAGTTTGAGTGTTGACAATATAAATTTGGAAGAGATAGATTTAGGAACTACTAAAGAATTTGAAATTAATATATCAAATATAGGAAATGTCCCCACCTCTTTGGAATTAGGTTATCTTGCACCTGATGGATGGGATGTAGTGTTAGAACATTCCAACATAGATAACCTTGCAGCAGGTGATTCAGTTATGGTAACAATAAATATTCGCCCTGATTCAATATCTGCATTGGGATTGACTTCTATTACATTTTATTCAAATTCAACAAATAGTGAATTAGAATCATGGACTACCAACGCAATCCTTGAACTAGAGATGAGCCGTTCAAGAGATGAGCAGTGCAGCGGACTCAGCTGTATTTTTGTCAGTCTAGGACTTCCTAGGTGGACATTGGCTCTAATATTTGTTGTCGCTCTAGTGGGGTTGATTATTGGTGGTCTTAACATGCGTCGCTCCTCGGAAGATTATATTTCTTCGGACGAAGAATTAATTCCAAAAGGCTCAGCTCTATTATCCGGTTCAACTTCAGAAAGGCGAGCCGCTGCTTTGGATACTTCTCGTTCAGGAGATGTTGTTACTGGTGGTGTAAGTGACTCCGAAGTCAATGCAGCATTGTCTGCATCTTTGCCTGGTGGTGGTGCTCCAATTACTCAAGAGGGAACAGCCCCACTTCCATTGAGTGGATTACCAGAAGGCTGGACTATGGACCAATGGGTTGCTTATGGACATCTTTGGTGGGAACAAAACCAACCCTAGGGCTCTTGGGTTTGACTTATCAGTAAAGCCTTTATCGAGCCGATTGATGGATAGTCCAATCGACGGTTCAATCGTATTGTTCGGCCCTCCTGGGGCCGGTAAAGGAACACAAGCAGGAAGAATCGTAGAACTTACTGGTAAACCTGCCGTGTCAACCGGAGATATGCTTCGTGCTGCAGTTGTAGCTTGTACAGATCTAGGTATGTCTGCAAAGAAGTATATGGATGCAGGTGAATTAGTCCCTGACGAAGTAATCATAGGTTTAATTGCTGAACGATTAGAAGAAGAGGATGCTGCTAGAGGCGTTCTTTTCGATGGTTATCCTCGGACGATAGCTCAAGCTGAGTCTTTAGAAAATGTTGCAAAGGTCTCAAATGTAATATCTATAGAAGTTCCCGATGAAGAAATCATTGAGAGAATTGTCGGCCGTAGAATGGATCCAGAAACAGGAGATATCTACCATATTAAATTCAAACCTGGTGCTGATGAAATTCAATCTCGTTTAATTCAAAGAAAAGATGACAACGAGTCAACAGTCCGAAATCGCTTGGCTGCATACCACAACCAAACTGCTCCATTAGCAGAATGGTATGAAGAGCGAGGATTATTGAGTCGTGTCAATGGCAATCGTTCCATCAAAGATGTCGGCGATGACATCGCTTCTAAATTGTCAACTTGAGGTAATATTATGGTAAGGAAGCGAAGTGGGCGGAGAAATGAAAATCGCAAAGACAAAGCTAATTCATCTGTTGTTCAACTTTCCAATATCATCAATTCTCCAAAAGAATATCGCGATAGAATTCGTGATGTTGCAGCAAGAGATTTGCTGAAGTTAGGAAAGAAACATGGTACGAGAGGAAATTCTGAAACGAATTCATCTATTTGCCGAATGTGCAAATCGATTTTAATACCCGGCCTAAATGTTAAAATTAGAATAAGAGATAAGTCGGTTATTTCAACTTGTAAGCGCTGTGCTAATATCAAAAAACGTGGACCGACGTTTCATATGGAGTTGAATGATAATGACTGAAGTTCCTCTTTCAATCAAACGAGCGGCTAGTAATCGTAATCTTGAGATAACTGTCAGGATTGGCCGAAGTGGTTTGAACGAGGCAGTTATCGAAGAACTGTGTAGCCAATTAGCAAAGCGAAAATTAGTCAAGGTGAAGGTTAATCGTGGAATTGTTGAAGGATCCGAAGAAAGAAAAGGCCTGTTTGACTATCTCGCAAAAAACTCCAATTCAATTTTAGTGTATTCCCGAGGAAACGTTGCAACATACTGGATTGGTAATAATTGAGATATGAAATTTTCTCAATTCTAATTATCTATGCGTAAACACATATTTAGACGGAATGTTGCTGGCCGTGCCATGATTACAGGTCCGCAGACAGTATTGTTGATATTCATCTTGTCTTTTGTGTTCATTTTATCTGAGTCGATTCATCGAACGATAGTTGCTTGGTTTGGCTCAGTAGTGATGTTAACCTACGGTCATTCTTCGGGAGTTTTCAACTTAGAACACGGTCATTCTCTTGAACATACAATGCTCGGATGGATCGAATTCGAAGTCATTGGACTTCTTCTTGGAATGATGATTTTTGCAGCCATCCTAGAACTCTGTGGATTCTTCGAATATGTTGCCATTAAAGCATCAAAAATGAGTGGGGGCGATCCTTGGAAACTCATTGTCTTGCTCGGCACTTTCACAACTTTAATTTCTCTTGTTATCGACAATGTCACGGCGATAATTATTATCGCTCCCGTGACATTGAAAATTTGTAATAGAATGGAAATCAATCCGGTTCCTCCACTGTTAGCTGAAGCGATTCTTTCTGATACAGGCGGTGTAGCTTCGATGGTCGGAGACCCACCGAACGTTATGATTGCCGCAGAGGCTAGCACTTTAGGTTTAGAATCCACCTTTGGTTTTAATGGATTTTTACTCAAATTGGGAATTTTAACTCTTATTTCTTGGATTGCAACATTAAGTTATTTGCGATGGTATTATCGAGATTGGACTAAGAGTAAACCAGCAAATATCGAATACTTGCTTGAAGAGGATGAATGGGATGCGGTTGAAGACAAGAAATTAATGTTCACCACACTGATAATCTTGTTGTTAACAGTTGTAATGTTCTCAGCGAAAGAGTTTGCAGGATTGGCAATTGAAATTCATGCAATCGCTCTCTCAGGGGCAGGCTTAGCCTTAGTTGCAGCACGCCCAGAAGATCATGAACTTCGCGGAGGATTTATGCATAGAGTTACTGAGAAAATTGAATGGGCTGCTCTATTGTTCTTTGCTGGTTTATTCATTCTAGTCGGTGCGGTAGGGAATGTGGGGTATCTTTCAATGTTGGCAAATTGGATATTCGTAAATTTCGGAGCGGACCAAGTAATGCTCGCAGTTGCAGTTGTCTGGGTTTCGGCAATCGCAAGTGCTATTGTCGACAATATTCCATTCACTGCGGCGATGATTCCAGTCATTATTAGCATCTCAGAAGCCAATCCAGAGGTCGATCCAGCGCCATTGTTGTGGGCATTAGCTATGGGTGCAGGATTTGGCGGTAACGCTACACCAATTGGATCTAGTGCCAACGTCATGACAGTTGCGATAAGCGAGCGTGGCCCACGCCCGATTACTACTGCAGAATGGTTGAAAGTAGGATTTCCAGTAATGATTATTACTTGTGTGGCAGCTACAGTATTCATCATTCTTTTCCACGGTATTCTCTACAGTAGTTATTAGAAAAAAATCTATTTTTTCACTCTGTAATTACATAATTATATCTGTGACAATTAAAATTCTTCGGTCATTATTTTCAAAATTGATGTGATAATTTTCCTCAATAATTTTGCAGAAAACTCCGCTAAATGTTGAAGTCTTCAAAACACTTCGGTGATAACCAAATCTCAGTTAAACTTTTTTCGTTTAACAACCCTTCAGTGCACTGTTTTCAGTAGTATTATTATTCACCATTCACCTTTGTCTTAGGGCGGCTCAAACCCTCTAATTCATATACCAAAGGTCGGTCGGCGACTTGCATTTAGTGCGCCTTGGTACTGTTATGTATCAGGGTTAGTGGTTGAGACCGCTCCGCCCTGCGGGGAGACGGAGTGGTCTGAGACACCAGGAATTGATATGCCTGGACACCAGAGGACTCACAAAGAGTCCCTGTGTTTAGAAAAAGAATAATATTAAATTATTCCTAAAGTGGGTATGTAGAAATCAAAAGATGCTACAACCCGACTGGGGGATGGCTCGGCTCGAGAGCCGAAGAAGGTCGTGACAAGCTGCGAAAAGTTGTGGGGAGAGGCATGAATCTCTTGGATCCGCAAATTGCTGAATAGGACCTCCTGGCACTCTGTGCCATTCCTAAATGGAAAGGGAACCTCCTGAACTGAAGCATCTCAGTAGGGAGAGGAAAAGAAATCAAATGAGATTCCGTGAGTAGTGGCGAATGAAAACGGAATAGGACAAACCGAATCCCCATGGGAAACCATGGGGAGATGTGGGGTTTGGACCGTCTATTGTCTAAGTTATTGAAATAGAAGTCGCCTGGAACGGCGCACCATAGTGGGTGAAAGTCCCGTATATGTAGATAATATGACCAAGTGACGAGTCCAGAGTAGCGTGCGTTGGATATCGCGCGTGAATATGGGAGGCAGGAACTTCCAATCCTGAATACTACTCGAGACCGATAGTTGACAAGTAGCGTGAGCGAAAGCTGAAAAGTATCCTTAGCGGGATGTGAAAAGAACCTGAAACCAGTCGGGAACAAGCTGAATAGGCGTGAAAGCGAAGATATGAGCAGCGTCTATTCGTGCGTTTCGAATAATGCCCCTGGGAGTTCTGATTAATGGCGAGGTTAAGGAGTTGATCTCCGAAGCCGAAGGGAAACCGAAAGGTCCGCAGCCGCTTAGGCGGTGAGGGACTGGGTGTGCTCGCCCGGAGTCATTAGTGGGAGACCTGAAGCCTGTCGATCTATGCCTGGCCAGATTGAAGCCCGATGAAAGTTGGGTGGAGGATCACACCGTTGCTGATGTGCAAATCGCTCGGATGAGCTGGGTATAGGGGTGAAAGTCCAATCGAGACGGGCAATAGCAGGTTCCGCGCGAGACTACTCGTAGGTAGATCTTCGTGGAGGTAGATAACGATGTAGAGCACTGATTGGGTATTTAGGGGGAGCGATCCCTCGGTACGCTGTCAAACTCCGAAGTTGTTATCGCCGTAGAAGCGAGGAGTGAGCCACGGTGGGTAAGCTACCGTGACGAAAGGTGAAGAAACCAGCTCAGTGTTAAGGTCCCAAAATTACAGTTAAGTGTTAATCACAAACGGCGTCCGTGGTCGAAGACAACCAGAAGGTGGGCTTAGAGGCAGCCATCCTTGAAAGAGTTCGTAACAGATCACTGGTCAAGCTTGCGGGCCCGAAAAATGGACGGGACTCAAACTGTATACCGATACACTGATCCTTCGTAAGAAGATGAGGTAGCGCGGCGATGTGCTCGGGTAGAAGCTAGGTTTTGAGATCTAGTGGACCGTGTACATATGAGAATCTAGGGAAGAGTAGCAGCATAGTGCGGTGAGAAACCGCACCACCGAAGGGGTAAGGGTTCCTCGGCAATGGTTATCAGCCGAGGGTTAGCCGGTCCTAAGGTCATTCTTAACCGACATGATCGAAAGGGAATAGCGTTAATATTCGTTAGCCCCTCTACATAAAATGGTGACGGCTTGGGATAGTTCGTACGCATCTGTCATGGTGCGTCGAAGCGTACAATAATCATCTGGAGAACCGTAATGGTGAGAAAGATGAGAAGACGTGAGCAAATGACGAATGAGTCCTAGGTCCCATGAAAAACCGTAGAGGTGACCGTACCAAGAACTGACACAGGTACCCAAGGTGAGAAGCCTAAGGTGTGACGGGCAAAGTACCGCGAAGGAACTCGGCAAAATAGCTCTGTAACTTCGGGAGAAGGAGTGCCAGCTTCGAGAGAAGCTGGTCGCAGTAACAAGGGGACTCCGACTGTTTAATAAAAACATAGCCGACTGCTAGATCGAAAGGTTGTGTATAGTCGGTGAATCCTGCTCAGTGCTGGTATCTGAAACCGGGTTTCAACCCGGCGAAGGACCAGTAAACAGCGGGGGTAACTATGACCCTCTTAAGGTAGCGTAATACCTTGTCGCTTAATTGGCGACTTGCATGAATGGCACAACGAGAGTCCCACTGTCTCCGCGGTACGTCCGGCGAAATTGACTATTACTGGCGCACAGTCCAGTAACCTCAACCTGCAAGCGAAGACCCCATAGAGCTTTACTGCAGCCTGGCGTTGTACAGTCGCACATTATGTGCTGAGTAGACGGGAGACGTTGATCCTCGGGACGCTAGTTCCGAGAGTAGTCGTACATAGAGACACCGTCCTTAATTTGTAACTATACTAACTCTTAATGAGAACACCGTTTGGTGGGCAGTTTGGGTGGGGCGCCACGCGCTCGAAAATATAACAAGCGTGCCCAAAGGTCAGCTTAGGTGGTTCAGTCTCCACCGTTAACCGTAAGGGGAAAAGCTGGCTTGACGTGGATCGGACCAATAACGATCGACGATGCGAAAGCAGGGCCTAACGAACCAATCTACCTCATTTCTGGGGGTGATTGATAACAGAAAAGTTACCTTGGGGATAATTGAGTTGTCACCAGCAAGAGCACATATCGACCTGGTGGCTTGCTACTTCGATGTCGTCTCTTCCCAACCTCCTGGTGCAGCAGCTGGGAAGGGTGGGGTTGTTCGCCCATTAAAGGGGATCGTGAGATGGGTTTAGACCGTCGTGAGACAGGTTTGTTGCTTTGTGGTTGAGGCGTATAAGATACCTGATCGGAAGGGTCCTTTAGTACGAGAGGAACGAGGACTCGGAGCCACTAGTTTACCAGTTGTCCGGCAGGGCAATGCTGGGTAGCCACGCTCCAGTGGATAAGAGCTGAAAGCATCTAAGCTCGAAGTCATCCGAAAGACGAGGTATCTCAGGGGACTCGTAGAAGACGAGTTTGATAGACAGCGGGTGTAAGTACCGAGGGTTCGCCCGAGGTATTCAGCCCAGCTGCACTAACCCCCCGAGCATCATCAATTTTCATACACACTTTACTAGCACAGGGCTCATTGTGAGCCTCTGTCCAACAGAGCATATCAATTCCATTATATTCGAAAGAGAGTTGTGCACGGCCATAGCGAAGGGGTTCTACCCGGTCCCATCTCGAACCCGGAAGTCAAGCCCTTCTGCGTCAATTCCTGTACTGTGGTGCGAAAGCCCACGGGAACGTTTGTCGTTGTGCCACACTCTCTTTCACCTCCCCGCACACAAATAATTACTAATCGCAGGCGGAGCCATACATACTATCGGAGATACAGATTATGGCTATTAGTACAGGTGATATTCTCGGTCACACTCAAGTTGGTGTATACTTGAGCGTGGTTGGAAACACTCTATTTTATCCTAGATCTCTCGATGCGCCTGCAATCGAAGAAATTGAACAAGCTTTTGATTTGGAAATGGCTCCAATGTTTATTGGTGGTTCAGCTCTCCTTGGAAGTTTAATTCGAGGTAATAAGAAAGGTATTGCAGTCGCTGACATCGCAACAGAAGAAGACTTGGATGCCCTCACAAGCTTTGGAGAAGTAGTCATATTAGAGAGTGGAGTAAATGCTGCAGGGAATCTTATTGAGTGTAACGACTTTGGTGCAGTAGTAAGTAAATCAATTCCAGGACCTGGTGTTGAATTAATCGGCGAAGTACTCGGTGTTAATGCAATTCGAAGCCGTGTTGCCGGACAAGATACAGTTGGATCGTTGATGGTTGCCAATAACAAAGGCATCCTCGCTCATCCAGACATAACTGCGTATGAAGTTGAACAAATTCAGTCAGTTATGGAAGTAGATGTAATGGTTGGAACTGTTTGCTTCGGCTCTCCACATGTTGGGGCTGCCTGTGTTACAAATGACACTCATGCATTGGTCGGTTCTGGATCAACAGGGCCCGAATTGAATAGAATTGAAGATGCCCTCTATCTTATCTGAAATTTTCTTCATTAAATTTATTATTCTTATCGATAGTTTTCGTTACTTTTGGTAATGGATATTTTAATCCTGTAGCTGTGTTGAATAAAATTACATTATCCTCCTTTTTTACTAATCCTAATTTCAATGATTGTTCGTATGCAGCAAAAGTTGCAGCACCTTCAGGGCACATCAATAATCCATCTTCTCTACCGATTTTATTACGAGCCGCTATAATATCCTCGTCATCTATGGCAATTGCGAATCCGTTAGATTCCTTAATCGCTCGAATAATCAAAAAATCACCGATAGCTGAAGGGACTCTAATTCCAGCTGCTTCAGTATCTGCATTTTCCCAGAACTCAGCATGTTCAACACCATCTTCCCAGGCTTTGACAATCGGAGCACATCCGGTTGATTGAACAGCAACCATCTTTGGGAATTTACAGTCTATCCAACCTAATTCTTTTAATTCATGAAATGCTTTCCACATTCCAATCAGGCCTGTACCTCCTCCTGTTGGATAGAATATCACATCTGGTAAATTCCAACCTAACTGTTCTGCTAATTCTAAACCCATTGTTTTTTTCCCTTCAATACGATAAGGTTCTTTCAATGTCGAAACTGCAAACCAACCTAACTTCTCTTTTCCTTCGCCAATAATTTTTCCACAATCTCCAATCAATCCATTGACAAGATATGTATCTCCACCTTGAGTGAGAGTTTCTGAAGTGTTGATTTCAGGTGTATCATCTGGACATAAAATTGTGCTCTTCATTCCAGCACGAGCGGCATAAGCGGCGAGTGCAGAGCCAGCATTTCCATTTGTTGGAATTGATAAATGATCGAACCCAAACTCCTTTGCCATCGAAACTGCAAGAGCTAATCCACGAGCTTTGAATGAACCAGTGGGTAACCTAGATTCGTCTTTGACGACGACCACTCCAGGCAAAGAATCTAAATCTTTAACAGAATTTTTGAGTGTAATTAGTGGGGTGATTACCTCCCCTAATGACACTCTATTCTCTGCCTTTGATACTGGTAAAAGCGGTGCATAGCGCCAAAATCCTGGGTCTTCGGAATTTTCAATATCCAAGCGAGAGATATTATTTCCAATCGCTTCTAAATCATACTTTACTAATATTGGTTTTCCGGCAGGTGAAAGAGTTTGAGGGATGTTTTTCTCTACTTCTTCGCCGGTATAAGCGCATTCTAACTTGCTGACATATGTGGCCGTCATAACTGGTCTGTATACTGTGAAGTCAATGAATCATCCTACTCAAATGGCTGTCGGAGCCACGTGGTCATCATCCTTATCATCACTCTGACGAACTCGGTTCCAAACAGTTGCCATTAGTTGAGAATGATGTTCATTACAATAGTGGAACCTTCGGTATGCTTCCCTAAATGAATAGGCTTTGTTTCCAGTCGCGACCAAAAATCCTTCAGGCGATAATCGGCTTATTTTGACTCCCTTGTCAGAGCAATCTTCGTAGTCGCATTCCACCATAACAATACCTTTCTTTATTTTAATTTACTAATTTTCTGAATTTACAATAGGCTCTATGACCAATAATGGCATATTTGCTTCAACACTTTCTCCTGATTGGCAATTTATTTCAATTATTTTACCGGATAATGGTGCTTGGATTTCATTTTGCATTTTCATTGCTTCGAGGATTATTATTACATCTCCTTCTTCAACCATATCGCCAATCGAAGCGTGTAATGAAATAATTTTTCCAGGGATTGAGGAAGAAATTGTTCCAGACATTTTTCTCTTTTTACCCCCTCTTTGACGAGTTTGTCCAACATTAGAATGAACCCCGTCAATATTAATTCGGAATTCTTTTCCTTCGACAACAACGAGCCATTCATCACCTTGACGTTCGAGATCCACCTCAAATTTTTCTCCATCAACAGTGATTTTACGTTTTATTGGCATGAAATCACCTCGTAGTACTCCTTCGAGAACGTGCTCTGGATAGGGTTCGTCTTCCGATTAAATTTCGACGATGATCCTTTGCCCAATCTGAACCCCCTTGTCGGTGTTTGGTAGGCTCTAGTGATTTTCCTTCTTTTGTATGTAATATTATAGCAGCAATTGCTACTGCACGTAATTTTTCACTTCTGTTATTCGTTGATGCCATAATTTCAACTCAGAGGGGAATATTTCCATGTTTACGAGCAGGCCTAATTTCTTCTTTTTCAAGTAAGGCGCCCAAGGCACGAATAAGAACAGTTCTAGTTTGATTTGGTTGTATGACATCGTCGATGTAGCCGAGTGCTGCTGCTTGATATGGATTAGCAAATGTGTTGTTATAATCATCGACGAGGCGTTCACGTTCTTGTTCAGGATTTCCAGCACTATTTATTCGTCGGCGATGTATAATTTGTACTGCGCCATCGGCACCCATCACTGCTAATTGGGCTGTTGGCCAAGCAATGTTGTAATCTCCGCGTATATGTTTAGAAGACATAACATCGTAAGCCCCTCCGTATGCTTTACGGGTAATTACAGTTATTTTTGGAACTGTAGCTTCAGCATAGGCGTAGAGTAATTTGGCACCGTGCCTGATAATACCGCCCCACTCTTGATTTGCACCGGGCAAGAAACCTGGGACATCGACTAAAGTGATTATTGGAATATTGAACGCATCACAAAATCTAACGAAACGGGCTGCTTTTACCGAAGCATCGATGTCCAAACAGCCCGCTAAAATTTTTGGTTGATTTCCAACGACACCGACGGTATGACCGCCAAGTCGGCCATAACCTACTATGATATTTTGAGCAAATTCAGCTTGTACTTCTAAAAAAGCTCCATCATCAAGGACTGATTCTATTACATCGAGAATATCGTAAGGATGAGATGGGTTATCTGGAATCAACTCTGTCAATTCATCACAAATACGATCTAGTGGATCCGAAGTGGATTTTGTTGGAGGTTTTTCTAAATTGTTTGAAGGTAATAATGCAATTAAATCTCTAGTTATCGTCAATGCATCTTCATCACTTTCAGCGGTGAAGTGAGTCACTCCTGATCGGCTAGCATGGGTTCCTGCACCACCCAATTCTTCAAATGATACATCTTCATTTGTGACAGTTTTGATAACTTCTGGACCGGTGATAAACATATGAGCGGTTTTATCAACCATTACGACAAAATCGGTGATGGCTGGTGAATAGACCGCACCACCAGCACATGGTCCCATAATGACTGAAATTTGAGGAATTACACCACTTGCACGAACATTTCTAAAGAATATTTCAGCATAAGATCCTAAACTTGCGACGCCTTCTTGAATTCGAGCACCGCCGCTATCATTCAAACCAATCACAGGAGCTCCTGTCTTCAGAGCCATATCGAGAATTTTACAAATTTTTAATCCATGCATTTCTCCAAGAGAACCACCATATACTGTAAAATCTTGTGCGAAACAGTACACTGTTCTACCACCAATAGTCCCATGGCCGCAGACAACTCCATCTCCTGGAATTACATTTCTGTCCATTTCAAAATCTCGACAACGATGTTCGACAAGGCTATCTACTTCCATAAAGGAATCTTCATCTAGTAAGTGCTCAATCCTTTCACGAGCTGTCAATTTGCCTTTTTTATGCTGAACAGCGATTCTATTTTGTCCACCCCCGGCTTCTGCTTGCGCCTTTCTTTGTCGCAAATCCTCGATACGATCCTCGACTCCAGACATGTTCTATTTTACTAATGGAAGAAGAGGACTCATGAGCATTGCCCAACATCAATCTTCAAAATCTTTAGTCGAATAGTAATTTTCTTCATCCTTTGATGATGAATTCAATTCCTTAATCGGTTGATTGAAATTGTCCTACCTATCCGATTGAATTACGATGGGGATGCGAATTGTCATTGCCAAGCCCGGCTTAGATGGCCATGATAGAGGGGCGAAAGTAATCGCTAGGGCTTTGCGAGACGCAGGTCACGAGGTGATTTACACTGGTCTGCGTCGAACACCTACTGAAATTGTTCGTACAGTGTTAGATGAAGATGCAGTTGGTTTAGGGCTATCCACATTATCAGGTGCACACGATGTATTAATTCCAAAAATTTGTAAGTTATTACGCAGCGAAGGAATGAACGATGTAATCATCTTCGCTGGAGGAATAATTCCCGAATATGATCGTGAGGAATTGTTTTCTCAAGGTCTGAGGGCAATATTTGGCCCAGGAACTCAAACCAAGGAAATAATTAATTTTTTGGAAGAAGTAAGTTTGAGAAAAGTAAATGGCGAACCTATTGGAGTTGGCGAAGAACTTGGGTGGCATTGGCAGTGAATGTCGAAGAATTAATTTCCAGTGCAATAGGTGGTGACCGAAGAAGTCTGTCTAAATTACTGACAATAATTGAATCTGGAAAAAGTATTCCAACTGATAATTTTGGTGCATGGACATTAGGTGTGACCGGACCACCCGGTGTTGGAAAATCTACTCTAATTGGAAAGATGATTGTTGAATGGATAAGTCGTGGTGAGAAAGTCGCAGTACTCGCAGTAGACCCTTCATCTCCAAAAAGTGGTGGAGCTCTGCTTGGTGATCGAATGAGAATGGCGATTAGTGATGCAAATGATTTAGTTTTTGTTCGTTCACTTGCGACAAGAAATCATCCTGGTGGATTAACATCTTTCCTAGCACCGATGATATCTTTGTTAAGTCAATGTGGATGGACTAGAATAATCATTGAAACTGTTGGCAGTGGCCAATCAGAGATTAGAATAGTTGCATTTGCCGATAGAGTATTGCTGGTCGAAGGACCCGATCGAGGTGATATTATTCAGGCAGAAAAAGCTGGAATAATTGAGTTAGCAGACATTATCGCGATAAATAAATCTGATTTACCGAGTGCACAATTAGCAGCTGATTCGTTACGAAACTCACTAACATTGGCTACTGAAACAGCCATTGAGGTTTGCCTTGTATCTGCTCATTTAGGGGATGGTGTTACTGAATTAGTGAATTCTATTGAGCAGATAGATCCAAATTCCAATCGAGACACTATTCGATTTAGGGAGAGATTACTATCTGCCTGGGATTCTAGGCTTATTTCTCATCCTCAATTCAATGAGGTTATCCAAGCACTTTCAGCCGGAACAATCACACTTGATGAAGCACTCGAGCAAATTAGTCGACCCACTAATTAGGATGGATAACAGATGAATAATGAAGAAATTCCGGTTGATATAGATCATGTGAACCATTCTGTTGGTGGGGCGGGGGGTCACTTTTTCCGCCGCCTCCTTCATATTAGCATGGCTGTAATTCCAGTTCTCTATTACACAAAAGGTGAAGAAATTTCTAGTATAATTTCTATTTCTCCAACTCAATTGGTAATATTAATTTGTTTCTCTATATTATCACTAGAAGCGATTAGATTAAAATTTGGAATTATTATTATTGGCCAGCGAGAATACGAAGCAACACAAATTTCAGCATTAGCATGGGGTGCATTTGCTGTGTGTCTCGCTTTGCTTATTACTCCACAAGAAGGAAGTGGAATGAAGTCAGGATTATATGGGGCTCCGATGATTTGGGGGCTGACATTTGTCGACCCGGTAATGGGCGAAATTAAACGTAATAAACAAGGAATTCAAGCAGCAATAATTGGGGGACTCATTGTTTCATTTATTATTTGGATTGGTAGTTCTTTTTGGTTGGGAACACCTCTTTGGATAGCACTAATTTTAGCGCCATTCACCGTTCTTGGTGAATTGCCTCGAGTGAAATGGATTGATGATAACGCAACGATGATTCTCGTTCCGCTAACAATATTATTTCTTCTACACCCATTCATTTGAGTAGAATTGCGTTATCTTTACAATCCGAATGCCACCCGTAGGGTCGTTAGACATGAGGGATGAAGACAAGAGTGGAATAGTTGAGTCACAATTATCACAGAATAGCTATGTGGCGATGTGGATAATCGCATCGATTGCTTCCCTAGTTATTTTTGTAAAATACTTCTGACTATATCATTTTTCCATCACCTTGATGGCTATTCACTAGAGGATAAACTATGTGTGGAATAAGTGGCTTACTTGGCAACGGTGATTCGTCAATCGCTAATGCTATGGCTGCTCGTTTAGCACATCGAGGACCTGATGGCTCTGGCAAATTCGATGCTGATGCAGGCACTGGTTCTGTTGCTTTAGCACAAGCACGTTTATCGATCGTTGACTTGAATGGTTCTTGGCAGCCTATTCAATCAGAACACAATTGTGTATTGATTCAAAATGGTGAAATTTACAATCATAAAATCATTAGGAATAATAATTCAAATTACCCGTGGAATACTTCTGGAGACGCAGAGACCATTCTAGCACTTCACAAGAGGAATGGTTGGGCTTCAAACATTACTTCAACAATCCCTGAATCTATCCAAATTGGTGGATTGCGTTGCACTAGGGGTTCAACTCTACCTGGAAACCCAGCAGAAAAGCATGTAGGATGGGTTTCACAGCTCGATGGAGTATGGGGTTTTGCATTATGGGATGGGAGTGCAAAGGAACTCATTCTTTGTCGAGATGCGATGGGGGTTAAGCCATTAGTACGAACAATATTGGCTGATGGAACGCTATTGTTTGGTTCAGAGGTCAAATGCTTTTGGGGACATCCTGAATTTAGAGCCGCCCCTGATATTACTGCTTTGCATGTTAGATTGGCTTACGAATACCCATTGGATAGAACGACTCTTTTTGCTAATGTTAGCTCAGTTGGTACAGGGACAATTGAAACATGGTCATTAGATAAAGATGGAAAAGCAGTACTTACTGGTGTTGCTCAGTATTCTCAAGATATAGTCTCGCCGGGTAACTCTTGGAATCCTGCAACCGGGGCGCAACCACTTCTCGATAGTTTGTGCAATAGCCTTGAAGATCGTTTGATGGCTGATGTTCCGGTAGGAATTGTACTTTCGGGTGGATTGGATTCAAGTTTGGTCGCTGCCCTCGCTCATAGGGCTGCAGATTCTACTGGTAATCCCGTTCCTGAATGTTGGACAGTTGCCGGTAGCGAAGAAAATCCTGATTTATTGGCTTCCAAAGAGGTCACTGCACATCATGAATTAGTTCATCATACAAAGATTCTCGACGAAGAAGATTTTTGGAAGCGGTTACCATCTTTTGTGTGGGGAGGAGAAGATTTGGACATTACTGTTTTATTCTGGCAACCTTTATTTGAAGAAATGTCAAAGAAAGTTCGTGTTGGATTGTGTGGCCAAGGGGCTGATGAGATACACGCTGGATATCCTAGATTTCGCAATATTTCTGCACATGCGGATTTAATTCAGAAACGCATGGATTTGGGCGGACAAGTTTCAATCGATTCAACATCGGTTGGAATGGCTCAACCTTGGGTGGACGGTATCGTTAATCCAAAAACACATCTGAGAGACCTAACTTCCACACTCCAATTTGAGATGGATCGTGGTCAGTTAGCAAATTTCCAATTGCGATTAGGTGATCGTCATAGTATGGCCTATGGTTTGGAAGTACGAGTACCTTTCCTCGGCTCAGCCCATCGAAAAGCATCTCATGGACTACCATTGAATTGGCGTTTATCGGAAGATAATGAAAAAATGGCTTTACGCGAAGCCGCTAAACTAACAAATTTACCAATTAATATTATTCAGCGCCCCAAAATCCCTGCGGGTACAGCTACAGCTCCTTCACAAATTTCTAATTTAATCAATGAATTAAAACCGCGTGCAATAGAATGGGCGTCGGATTATGGGAATCTCGCACCGATGTTGAGGGATCAACCAGATATGGCGATAGGTTTACGAATTTTTCATGCAATGCATTTCACAGATTCGAAAAATGGTATGCGGAGTGGTTCTTTGTTAGATGTTTTAGATGATGTAAGTAATTGGGGTGAATTAATTGTTTGACAAGTCGAATTTATTGAATGAATTGCGGCCACGATTAGAAGAAAATCGAGAAATGCTTGCCGAATGGTTCGAACAAAAACGTGCTCAATATCCATCTCCACTATACGGGTCTGTCGATATTAGAGATTCGGGTTGGAAGGTTGCCGCAGTCGATATTAATGCTTTTCCTGCCGGATTTAATAATATTGAAGAAGATGATTTACAACGCCTTGTTGGACCTATACGTCATTGGTTGGATAATGAATACCCCGGTTCACAACTTGTGTTACTTTGGCCAGAATCAAATACTCGCAATCCAGGTTATGCTGAAAATATCTTGGTAATTAAAAGATTGATACAATCTGGAGGTAGAGAATGTAGAGTTGGTTCGGTGGAATTAGCAGACTTTGCGGAAATTGAGGCATTATCTGGTCATCTCTCATTATCTCCAGTGACTAGATGTCCTGATGGAGTATTGGTAAATGGTCAACGACCGGATTTGATTATCACGAATAATGATCTTACTAATGGAAAAATACCTTCTGGTAAAATTCCAGTTGCACCCCCTCAGGGTTTAGGGTGGTTTCAGAGAAGAAAATCCAATCATTTCAGAGTGGTTCAGCCATTTATTGATGAAGTGGCAAAATTATTGGAAATTGACCCTTGGGTGTTAGGGACACATTGGTTTGTTAGTGAAGACAAATGTCTAGAACAGGAAATTTGTCGTAAAACCCTTGCTAAGGAAGTTGATGATTGCCTAGACATGTTGCGGGAAAAATATCGTTCATTAGGAATTGATAGTAAGCCAAAATTATTTGTAAAAAACGATTCTGGAACTTACGGATTAGGAATTATTGAAATTTCATCAGGTGATGAATTATTGAATTTATCTAAAAGAAAAATGAATAAATTAACCTATGGGAAAGGGGGAGCAGAAGTAATTGATTTTTTAATCCAAGAAGGTGTTCCAACTCGTTTGAAGTGGAGGGATTATGTCATTGAACCATGTATGTATTCAGTTGGTGGCGATGTCGATGCTTGGTTCTATAGAGCCAATAACAAGAAAGGAACTCTTGCAAATTTGAATACCCCCTCGACGCGTTTTATCGCCCCATCAAAACTCGAAATGGACGAGGGTGGAAAAGAGGCTCTTCAGCATGCTTCAGGTTGGCATACCTTGGTTGCTGAATTGGCCCTTCTCGGTTTGTCTGCTGAATATGCAGAATTAGAAAATTAATTCTAGGACTCAATTCTCTCGTGATTTAGAAGCCATTGTTTTGTTGTTTTTCCACCAACTCCACTATAATTTCCAATGATTCCATCAGATCTGACCACACGATGACAGGGCACAATAATCGGCCAAGGATTCATAGCCATCACTGAACCTACTGCCCTACTAGCTCTTGGTGAATTGGCTTTTGATGCTAATTGACCATATGATATTATACTTCCAAATTCAGAAGTCTTCAATTTCAGTAATACAAATTTTTGAAAGATTGTTAAATTTCTTGTGTCAAATATTGGCATCTTTGCATCAGTCTTATCGAAATATTTGTTTAACCAATGTACTCCTTTCTGTGTGTGAATATTATCTATTTCAGAGTGTTCACTTTTCCCCCAACCAACTTTTGTCAATCCATAACTGCTTGCTTCAACGAACATTTTCCCTAAAGGGGTGTTTAGTGTTTGGCAAAATATTTGATCCATGTAATTACCCAGCATTCTCAAAGATTTAGGGCACTTCTTACCCTTTACAAGCGTGAAGTTAGCAATTTATAATCTCTCAGTATCATTTATGAAATATTGAATTCTCTATCAAATTTCATCAAGCATTCTCATTTTCAGTGTCACTGGAATCAATTTCGATTCCTTGCATTCCAACAATTTCATAATTTGAAGGAAAAAGAGCTATGACAACCCCACACACTAAACAGCCTAATGCTAGATAGAATTGTTGTTGAACCATCAATAATTCTAAACCGATTGCGAACAGAATCAATCCACCTAAATTTGAAACCCAAACAAGTGATTTGAACGTTGATAAAGAAACTCCTTTGCTTAAGTCGGTACGTTTTGGACCAAACTCTGCTCCGAACCTAACTGGTTCTTCTTCTATTTCTTTACTCAAATTTCTCACCTTTCTATCATAATGATCGCATCAGTTGGACAAGCGAGAACACATAATTTGCAACCAGTACAGGGTTCTCTCAATACTCTGGCTTTCCGATTTACGTCGATATTGAGAATCGGGCTTGCCAACGGAGTTGCAAATAATTCGATTGCATCATCATCACAGACGATTGTGCATTGATCACATCCTATGCATAACTCTTCTTTGACCCAAGCGACAGCATCTTCACCGCCTTTGAGTTTTAGTCGTTCTTCTGCTCTAACTGTGTTCAACATTTGCCTAATACGGCTTTTTTGTTTAGATCGTCGCTCAGAGAGGTCTGAGACATCGGTCATCGGATAGAACGAGAGCCTTCCTCTTCTCAAGTCTATGGTTGGCTACGTTAGTTTGATGTTGAGGTTATGTTTGGAATAACTATGGAAATCCTGGTTGAGGAGACGCCTTGGTGGAAGTATTCAACCGCTTGGTTGGGATTATTATTACCAATCTCCATCTGGCTTGTGATGGCGATTTTTATTTCAGTTGAAATTGCTTGGATTTCCTTTGCATGTGGTGGTTTAATTGGTTTTTTCCTATGGCTTATTGCCATGGGTTATAACAATCCACAGATGGCAAAAATGACGATTTTGGGTATTTTGTTAAACTTCATTGCTGCAACTTATTCAGGCATTCTCGCCTTTTATTAAACCAATAATTTATTTTCGATTATTAATCTGGTTTGCAAGGAATGAGACGACATCGAGAATTTCGACATTATTGGAAGGGTCACCTTCAAACTTCAAACATTCGAAATGACTGACACATTTTGGACAAGATGTCAACATAATATCTGCACCAGTTGCTTTTACTTCATCGAATCTTTGGATTCTTAACGCACGACTATCTTCGTTACATGACATCATACTGGATACACCACAGCAAAGAGCATCTTCTCCTGTGTGTTCCATTTCAACTAATTCAACGCCATCGACAGCTTTTATCAAATTCCTCGGTTCTTCGTAGATATTCATTTGTCTTCCAAGTCTGCAAGGGTCGTGGAATGTGACAGTAATATCTTCTTCTGTTGACAATTCCATATCAAACCCATTTTCAATGAGATATTCAGTAGTGTGCATGACTTTCATGTCATCTAATTCATAATCCATCGCAAAAGTTCGGAAACATTCTGCACAAGATGTAACTAAGGTATCTATCCCACTATCACCAAGTTTTTTCTGATTATATGTCTTCAATTTTTCAAAGACCTCTGTCATTCCTTGCCATTTCTGGTCATGTCCGCAACACTTCAAGAAATCTCTGCCAAGATAGGTTACATCTGCATCCATCTCTTCAAACAATGTGAATGCAGCAGTCGTTGTATCTCCCAAATCCATGCTACCTTCGTTGACACTGCTGAAGATCATTTCTTGGTCGATGTAATCAACACAACCTGGGTAATAACCTACATTCGAATCAATTGGGTAATCCTCTATTGAAATGAAAGATTTATCTGCATCTTCTTCGGCTTCTGCAGCTATTACTGCTTGTAGTACTGAGTGTGGAATTTCTGCAGCAGGTGGACCCCCTACGATTAGATTTCGTCGGATGTCAACATAAGAGTCGTAATCGACTAATTGTGGACAAGCGTTTGTGCACGCACTGCATGTCAAACAAGAATAGAGAGGCACTCCATCATCTTCATTATTCCAGGTATTGTAAATGATGTTGAGTTTGTCACCGGCATTAAACAATCGGACAGGGCATGCATCATCACATAAATCGCAGCCATAGCATTTGTTCATTTCCCACTCATATCCTCTGGCCAATGATCTCATCAACATGAAAACCATAGCTCCAACACCCAAGCAAGGGATGAAAAGAGAGTAGATTAATTTCGCATCCAAGGTTTTTGGATTCTTATGGTATGTGGGATTATCAATGGATTGAGCAATTAATTCAGAGGGGTCACCGTCTGATTCTGACCTCAATAGTGCTGTGCCATCTTTGGCCAGTAGAAGAGGCTGGTATGCTACTGCTGAAAATCCAGTAATCATTGTGATCGATGAATCGACATCATCACTAATACTGGAGAAATGCAATGAATAAGATGATCCTGAATCAAGGTTAAGAGTGGTTGATCCACAAACCCCATCATCAGTGCTCCAAATTTCAGATCCAGTTGCATCACTCAGAGTTAGGGATTGAGTATGGATTCCTGCTCCACGAACTGTCATGCGGAAGTTACAACTAACGTCGACGGGAACCAAGCCAATTCCAAAATCTTCAATCGTGAATGATTTTGTTTCTGTGATAGCGTCACTGCCCTCATAAGAATATTCCATTGAAGCCCCATTTACCCCGTTATTTGTATCGAGATGTTCGTTTACTCCAGAGAAATCGAGAAGCGTTGTCCGCGTTGGTTGGAATATTCCCCAATTAACCCAATGAGTTGCTGGAATCACACAATAATCGGCATAATTTTCACCATGACTCAAACTTTCCCAGATAGCTAAATTTTCTGTATCTCCATAAGGCAAACAATCGTCACCCCAATCATTCCAAGCATTGCCTTTTTCAGCATGAACAAGAGTATCAGATGGCTGACTACGAAGGCCTTCAAGTTCTTCGATATCCTCCATGGCTCCTAATCCTCCGTAATCCCAGAACCCGCTTTCGTAAATAGGCCATGTTACAACACAAATGAGGACTGCAGCTACGGCTGATCCAACTGCGATTTTTCTCCCAAGAGTCGGTGTTAACCTTGCGCCCATAGAATTTAGGCCGAATTTTCGAACAGCAAAATAAATTATTGCAAATATGAAAATACCGGTTAACAACCAGGGTATCATATTGAATACTTGGGCAGTCCAAGGTGCTTGCCTGCCACAGAATAAAGATCCATGGGAATCCAACCAACAATAATTAGTCAGATCCTTTGAATAGAGTTCTAAGAAAATGTTAATCGAAAACACAGAAATAAACCAAACGTGAGCGAGGTAAACTGCCCCAGCCGTCGCGAACCATGGGTCTTCAGCCGGTCTCTTTTCTCGACCTCCCAAGAATGGAGGCAATGTGAGGATTCCAACTGGTAATCCTGTGATAAAAGCTCCCCACCATGCTGCGTTCCATGAGATTACAGGGGATCCAAAGAATGTGCCTATCGGCCCAGCAGGAATAATGAATTGTGGTAGATATTCTCCCCAACGCAAGTAACCATACGAGAATAATACATACCAATCAGGGAACACAAAGCCTGCCTGAGCAAATGGGTCTGCAGCACTATGCAAAGGCGGAGGAATTAACCAACAATAGAATGCAAGAACCATTACAATAGCTGCTAAAATAATAGTGTCTCTCAACACTTCTGTTGGCCAAAATGGTTGGCCAGTGAAAACTCGCCGCCGTTCATGTTCAGCGGTAACAAGTTGGTCTCTCTCACTGATGTAAACATCAGCAATACGTCCAAATCTTTCAATCAATCCCATTAATTCACCTCAATGTGGCTCCGCAATTCCCTGAACCCAAACAATAAACAGATGAGCGATGATTAGTGTTGTTACAACAACAGGTAATATGAATACGTGGAGGAAATACATTCGAGTTACCGTTTGACCAGAGAGGGAAGTCCCAGCAAACATTGCATTTGCTGCCCATGACCCAATAAGAGGTGTTGAATTTGCCATATTAATTCCGATAGTTGCTGCACCGAATGCCAAACTATCCCAAGGGAGGAGGTAACCTGAATACCCAAAGAAAATTGTGAAGAACATCAATGCAACTCCGATTAACCAATTGAGTTCACGAGGGTTACGGTATGCGCCAGTAAAGTAAACGCGGCACATGTGTAAGAAAACAGCTGCAACCATGAAATGGGTGGCCCAATGGTGAATGGATCTTATGATATAGCCAAATGGGAGTTGAATCATGATGAATTCCATAGATGAGTAAGCGGGGGTAGGGTCTCCTTCTCCTCCGGGGACATAATAAAGTCCGAGAACGGTCCCTGTGATGACGAGAATAATAAATGCCAAGAATGAAATTCCACCCAAACAATAGAGTGGATACCAATACCAAATAATTCGTAATTTATATTTTTCTGCATGGGTTAACGGCATTTGACGATGGACGCTGTGGTAGGTGTCTCTACTCATGCCCCAATAATCTTGTATGCGGAATCGTGTGTCAAGCCAAGAAAATGCCCATAGAAATAATTTTTCTGCGAGACCCATGCTGGATGCACTGGTTTCTACTGCGCGGAGAATATCTGTCCGTGGTATTTCATCACGCTCCTTACGTAATGTTAGAGCCACGAGAACAACAACGATTGAGATAAAAATCCATAGGAACCAAAATTGTATCATTTTTTCACCTCAGTCGCAATATGTGTACCAGTCTTTGAAGTCCGGAAGGGCTTCTAGTAAATCGCCATTGATGACGAATGGAATGAGGGGCATACCCACTGGCGTTGGTCCACCCGATCTCCTAACGCCAATATATTCAAACTCTGACCCAGTCGATCTGTTTCTATTTCTATTCTTTTCGATAGCAGTCGGATCAAATCTACTCGAATGGCATATACAAAACAATTTGTTTCCTCCCCCATCCGAACCTCCAGGTGTCCAATTATCGCTTGTGAAGTCATTAGCGACTAATTGCCATCCTGGAATGCAACAAAGATGAGGACATCTTGAGAAGATAATAATTAGGTTATCATGGATTGAAAGAGCTGAATATTCTTCTTTTTCATTGAGTTCATGACCCGAACCCACGTATTTGCCATCTGCTGTATATCCATCCATTAATTGAAACCTAGGTTTATTTTCAATCAATCCCAGATTTTTATTTTCATCGTGAGGGACATAGATGACACTTACAGGCATCCCTGACCATACACCTTGTGCACCTGCCATTCCTGTGTTTGTTGCTGCTGCAACTTCAACAAAGGCAGAAAAATTCATTGCTTCTAAGTGCCTATCTCCATACCATGCAGAATCTTCTGCACCAGTTGGCACCCAGAATCTAACTGCAGAATCGCCGCCCGATGCTTCTGCTTGACCCATTAACATAGATGCAAAGCCGATGCTCCCCAAACTCGCCATTGTAATCGCTCCAGCAGCAGTATTGAATGAGTAGCGAAGAAATGTTCTACGATCTATCATACTACCTGGTTCTGAGATATCGCCTTCTTCGCCGGGAATTGGTCGTAATTTGAATCGTCTAGCCATAATTACACCTCAAATTGTTGCCAACCTTCAGGATCGTTCGGTTGAATGAATTTATTTCTACGATGCTTAACAATAATCAGGTCAGGCATTACGAATCTGATATAGACGATACCAAGAATAATTACTGTTAACAAGGTCATCGCTAGGAAAAAGGATAAAAGTTGTTGATCCCAGTGGTGGAAAAGCCCGTAAGACAGCGAACCTGCCCAGTACAATGTCCAAAGAATCCCCCAAAGTCCGATTAGAACTACTAAGAATGATTCACCTGATGGACGTATACTTGCTCTGACGATTGTGCCAGGCGCAGGTTCATTGAAAACTCCATGATTGACAGCGGATTCATATGCTTCTTCTGACAGATTCACTCCCTCTAAAGCAGATTGAGCATCTTCAATGGAAACTTCACCTGACTTTACTTGCCGGAGAAGCTTTAGAACCATATCTTCTTTCATATTTGGTCACCTCGCCTCAGATGTTTGATTCTTAATTTAAGGAGGTTTGATCTTCCAGTGGAGTGATGAGATAAGCCGTATCTAAGGAATAATCCACAGAAAATAATTACAATCACAACTGCACCAAATCCTAGCAATCCTAGCCAATGTGCTTTCAGTGGTGCACCCATGTCATGTAGATTGATGTGTGTGTCTTTTGGCGCTGGTGGAGTGATTTCACCATTGCCCGAAAAAATAGTCCGTGTCTTCCCATCATCAGTACCTTCGGATACAGATGTAGTTACTCTGTTCCATCGATCCAAGGCAGATGGAATTGAATCTCCATTTACAGTATTTCCACTAATCCAAAATTCCGCAACACCCAAACCACTTTCGGGAGCAGTCCAAGTGATGTGCCAAATCCTTTCTTCTGTTTGTGACCCTGCATTGGAATGAGTAAGTCTTGTGTCATCATCTTCCCAGTTTTGTACTTCATTTTCAAAGCCTTCAGATGACGAGAGTGAACCGATGTTGACTAGCATTGAAAATCCCCCTGTTAGTGAGGAGGTATCAATTTCTGCCCCGCCGATTAATTGAATTTTCATTTCGTATACTATGCCTGCTTCATAGTGATACGGAACACCATCTAGCACTACTGTGACGGAGTTATCTGGCTCCCCAGAATGGCAGGTACATCCTGCAACAGCGGTCTCTCCCTTATTGTCAGCATCACCGCTGATGCCGGTATGGTATGCCTGAGTCGTGGATGCTAAGAAGATGGCTAGAACGCTCAGAATGAAGATACGCCGGCTTGAGAGGTTTTGACTTGACATCTATACGCCTCTTTGAATATTCAGACCGACCTGAACTTGGGATATTAAAGTTCCAGTTAGGATAGTTCCTTGAGAGGTTTTGATATGTAGTTTTATCTTTAGATAATCCAATTGGAAAACATCTTACTTATGGTCATCTAGGAGAGTATATGTCAGGGCCTGCTTGGGAGAATGTTTACCGGTTGAGCGAAGACCAAATTTCAAGCCTAAATCAAGCTGAAGATTATATCGATATGATGGATTTATCAAAAGCAGAATTATTACTATTAGAGATGAATGAGGCACACCCTAAGTGCGTTCCCGTACTAAATGTGTTAGCTCATATGTATGGCCGACACCTTTCTGATTTCGAAACTGCTGTGGAGTATTATTCAAAAGTTCTTGAAATTGAACCAGACAATGCTTGGGCGAGAGATGAAAGAAGAAAATACAGTCGTTATCTCACATATGATTAATGAAATTCATAACGGACCACTTGTCTGGCTAAATGTGAAACAGGGCGACTTGCTGATTGCAGGTGTAGGTGGATTGGGTTGTAATTGGGCTCAAAATGCTCATTCTCGTTGCCCTAGATTAGCTGACCTGCTCCTGATTGATGCTGATGAACAGTCTTTTCTTAGTTCAGCTGAAGCTCATTGTCTTCACCTCGATGCGGCAGGTGATGGTCGTGGTGCTGCTGCATTACCACTGCTAGCTGCCCATAGGCTCCGGGATGGCCTTGACTCGATACGACCGTTACTAGAGGCAGCAGAGATGGTTGTAATATTAACTGGATTAGGAGGGGGTGTAGGGTCTGGTGTCGCATCAGAAATTGCCCAAATCGCACAATCATCAAATTGCTTAGTGGTATCTGTCGCTAGTCTTCCATTTGCTGAACAACCTGTGCGAATGCAATTAGCAAAGAGTGCTATAGAAGATTTGGATAATAATTCTCATGTTTGTATTCGAATTAGCCTAGAACGTTTAGCCTGGCAAGCAAGACAGAGGGAATTGGAATGGCAATCAGGAGCGGGTTGGATAGAAGAGTTGGTAGAGGGACTTGTTTCTACTCTCGCTAGAGTAGGGAAAATCAATCTTGATTTAATGGATTTAAGATCTGTTGTGGGTCATGAGGGAAACGCCACATTGATTGTAGGGACTGGAACTACTAGAGACCCGAAAGGAGTTGTTCAAATTGCACGAGAATCTCCTCTTTATGATTTGAATGTAGACGGGGCTAGTGGCTGTTTAATCCAGGTCGAGGGGGGGCCAGACATGACACTCTCACATCTAAACGAGGTCACAGACGAATTTGTATCAAATCTCAGTCCGAATTGCCAAGTAATAATGGGTGCAAGAGTAAGTGAAGGTTTGATTGGTAAACTTCGAATTACAGCTGTAGTCAGTGGACTATGATGTATTTTACCGACTTATTCGTTAAGGAGAAACCCATCGGAGTAATGTGTCTGGTTTGAATAAAGCCGCTAGAGGCAAGCATCGTTGGGTTGGCTTGAGCGTCTCTGATAGGAATTTTTCTCGATTGGATTGTCAGAAGAAACTCGAATCAGAACTCAAACATTTAAACCCAAAATTATTCGATTTTACAAATACCGAAAATGATTTATTTGCTATTATCAAAGTGCCGTTGAAACATTATCGCGAATCTTTAGAAATATTAAATCATCATGGCACTTTCAAGACAATTACTTCATCAGGTAAAATCATTCTCGTAAGGGAACGTTTAGGAATTAAAGCTTCGAAGAAGAAGCGATAAGAAATTAATATTTCCATTTTATTGAGTCGAGATCCGATACCAGAATTCTTTCTCCGCTCATTTCAAATTCAAGACTTCCTGACTCATTTATTGATACTACTCGTGAATTTTTATTTTTTGTGTTAGTATAGACACCTCGAGACATTAATTTAGAAATTCCTTTCCATGATTCTAGTTGAATATTTTCTATATTAATAACATTAGGTAGTAGTGGAGATGTTTCGAAAATTGATGAAATCACAGCATCAATTTGTCTAAAGAGTCGTTCACTTTCCAAATTGGGCTGAAATTCATACCAACCCGATGTTTTCTCCCCATTATGTTCGCCCAGAGTTTTATTGATTCCAACACCAATTCGAATATTGGTAGATGAGGAATCTGTTTCAATTAGAATTCCACCCAACTTATGGCCATTTTTATTGATTAAATCATTTGGCCATTTGATATGACATCCTATGATTTCTGCGATATTACTTCCTACTATTGTTTGAATCATACCCGGCGCCATTATTTGGAATATTTCTGAAGAAATATTCCAAGTTGCAATCATGTCGCCGTCATTTGATTTCCAAATAGATTTTCTTCTGCCACGCCCTCCTGTTTGATGCTTTGCCCGAATTCTTTGCCACCCTTGTTCTGGTAATTTCTTTGCCTCATCCATCGTGGATATACAAGAATCTATCAAATGCGGGGCTATATTTAAGCCAGGTTTCCAAAATGCATATACACCTAATTTTTCATCAAGAAGTTTAGCACTATTCACTAGTCTAACTGCCCAGCCAGATTTTGCCCAATCAACTGGCCGACTCGGGCTTTGAGGATCCGTTCTAAATAATAACAGTATGAGCAAATTGGGATTTATTTCACTTCTATGTTTTTCCAAGTAATCTATCAATTCTCCCGACCAACCGTTTCCAGGTAAGTCTGACATTGATGCTTCTTCAATCCACTCTAGGTGTGGTTCATCAGAGGGTGGAGGTGAGAGATAAGGTAAATTCCAAATTAACAAATCAGTAGAGTTGAGGTTTAATTCAAAATCTCCTAATCCTCCTTCTTCCACATCAACATGTTTGGCCAGACCGGCTTTTTCAACGTTGTACTCGGTTGCAGTTGAAGCTAGTGGATTCACGTCATATGCTTTTACTTTCCATCCTAAATTAGCTAATTGAATGGATAGTATTCCAGACCCAGAGCCAATCTCAATTGCATTCCCAACCTTGCCATCTAACCTCTTCAAAGCATTGGATAACAGCCGAGTATCTTCTCTTGGTGGATAAACCGATTTAGGTATCACCAAATCAAAAGAATGTTGTTCAGATATTTTGAAATTAATAAGTGTTGAATCAACATCTACTTGGGCGAGGGATTCTGAAGGTGAATCTTTGTTTTTCATGGATAATTCGCCCTTTTTTTCACAAACCTTTATGTCTACTGTGCCTCAATTAAGCTTGTCTCTCTGGCCTCGGAGGGAACCCCCCCCCCCCTCAGTGGTAGCCATGCCTCTACCATCAGTTTCATAAACACCCCTTCAGTCCGCCGATAGCCCAGCATCTGCTATGGGCCTGTAGCTTAGTCAGGTAGAGCGCCGGGCTTTTAACCCGGTGGCCGGGGGTTCAAATCCCCTCGGGCCCGCCTGACTAAGCCGCAGGCCTGCGGTTTTTGCTGGCCCGGGGCGAGTGATTTGGCGGTAAAAAGTTCAACAAAAAAGCGACTAATGGAGTTGGGTGTCTCAGAGGAGCACGCGCACAAACTTGCCGACGACGCCAACATGGATGCAATCAAGCGTATGACGGTTGAACAGGTTGCAAAGAAGGTTGATCTCAAATCTGGCGATTCTGATTTAGAAAATATCATGGGAATTATCCGTGAACAAATGGCATCTCGTAAGCGAAGCCGAAGCAGTAGAATCACGATATCTAGGAAGGCTATTCTCGATGAAGATATTCCTCAGAGCGTAGACCGTTTCAATGTCTTAAATCACTTCTTGGTTCCTCATCACGAATTGGTTCCTGTCGAAGAAGAATCATCGGTATTAGCTCCTTGGAATCTAGTCCAACAAGATTTTGATGGGACTAGTAGATTAGCCAAAGAATTACTTCCTAAAATTTTGATTACAGATCCTGCAATCCAATCAATAAAGGAAACAGAAGAAATTGACAATCATGAATTGCCTGCTGGGTGGTTAACTAACAGGGTTGTTCGAGTAATCAGGTATAGTAGATCTGCAGGTTCTAGTACAGCTTTCCGACTAATTGTGGAGAGTACGTGAGGGGTTGATTAAATGAAGGAAATTGTAGAGAGTTATTTTCAAAGACGTAGCATGGTTAATCATCAACTTGCATCATATAACGATTGTATTCTAGGCGGTGAAGCACGCTCTAGTCGTATGGAAAAAATTGTTAGAAATATTCGGATTGGTACCGATGAACCACTAGATATGATTCCTGGCGGAGATACTGGTGGGGGCGCAATTAAACTCGACGTTTTAGACAAAGAAATATTTGTTCGATTGAAGGGTTTAAGATTAGGCAAGCCTACTATCCGAGAAGCAAATGGTGCTGAACACCCCGCAACTCCATTGGAATGTCGAGTCAGAAAGCTCACATATTTTTCACCAATTTATATGGATTTCAAAATTTACCGTGATGACATACCTCCTGAGGCAGGAGATACTCACGGAGTTATCGAAGAGCCTAGCGTCCATATAGGAAATTTACCTATTATGGTAAGATCCGCTCGATGTAATTTACATTCTGATCACATTGATGAGAACAGAAAACTTTCACCTCATACATCCGAAGAAGATTCTGAATATCTTATTTCCCTAAGGCAGAAAGCTGGTGAGGATCCAATGGATACTGGTGGTTATTTTATTATTAATGGAACAGAAAGGGTTCTAATCTCAATGGAAGATTTGGCTCCTAATCGAGTTACGGTAGAAAAGAATAAAAAATATGCTCATGAAACTGAAGTAGCTAAAATTTTCTCTCAAAAAGACGGTGTGAGAAAACCTCTGAACGTGGAAAAACGCCGTGATGGTATGCTTATGGTTAAGATTCCAAGTGCAGGAACAGCAGCAATTCCAGTCGTTCTTCTTATGCGAGCGCTTGGTATGGAAAATGACCGAGAGATTTTCGCAGCAATCGCAGGCCCCGTGGCAGCGATGAAATATACTGTTGCAAATCTTAACGACGTCAAAGACAATGAAGAATATGGGGTTGAAACTCAAGATGAAGCAGTTGCGTGGCTAGAGAAGAAATTCGCAGCTGGACAACAGAAGGAGTATCGAGAGTCTCGAATTCAGAATATGTTGGACAAAGAACTTCTCCCTCATTTGGGTGATGGCCCAGGTGTACGTGAGAAAAAAGCAATTTTCCTTGGGCGTATCGTCCGTCAAGTTCTCGAGATGGCGATTACAAATCGTGATCCTAACGATAAGGATCACTACGCAAATAAGCGTGTGCGCTTAGCTGGAGATTTAATTGAAGATCTCTTCCGGGTCAGTTTGCAACAATTAGCCAGAGATCTAAAATATCAACTAGAAAGGCACCACAACCGCAAGCGTGATCTGAAAATTAATGCTTGTCTAAGACCTGATGTATTGACCTCCAAAATCATGCATGCACTCGCTACAGGAAATTGGGTCGGCGGTCGCTCCGGTGTCAGCCAATTACTTGATCGAACAACCTATTTGTCAGCTCTGTCGCATATGCGCCGAGTCACCAGTCCATTGGTTCGTAGCCAACCTCATTTCGAAGCACGTGACCTTCATCCAACTCATTGGGGAAGGTTATGTCCTAATGAGACTCCAGAAGGTCAAAATTGTGGCCTTGTAAAGAATGCAGCTCAGATGATCGACGTTTCTGAAGACGTTCCCTCTGATGATGTCAAAGAACTGCTCAAGGAAGCAGGTGTTGATGATTCACCAGCAGGTTGGGCAGATGGCTCAAGAATTCACGTCAACGGAGATATTTTCGGTCTGCACAAGCGTCCAAAGAAATTAGTAGCTCAATTTAAGCGCCGCCGACGAGCTGGTCGAATTCGACATGAAGTTAGTATTCGTCATGATACTGAAAACAAAGATGTATTCATCAATACCGATCGCGGACGAATTCTTCGTCCACTTCTAGTTCTTGAGGGTGGAAGTTTACGATTATCAAAACAACATTTAGAAGGTCTAAGAACTGGTGAAATCATCTTCAATGATTTGGTTTCTTCGGGAGTTGTAGAATGGGTAGATGCTGAAGAAGAAGAAGATTTATTGGTAGCACCACGTCCTTACGATATTCCTCCAGAATCACCAAAATATGGTAGACCAATCAACCCTGCGAAGGTTGAATGGTTGAACTTAGGTGTACCAGAAATTTCTAAGGCTAAACTCAGTGTTGAAGTTCAACTCGCTAATGGTGAAAAGGTAGTTGAAAAATTCAGTGTCCCACTTCGCTATTATCAGCCCGACATTGATATTTTAACTAAGAAACAACAAAAGGACCACACAATCCTAGTTTATACTCATGTAGAAGTTGATCCTCAACTAATTCTAGGTGTTTGTGCTTCTCTAGTTCCATATCCTGAACATAACTCAACACCAAGAGTGACTGGTGGGACTGCGATGGTCAAACAGAGCCTTGGACTACCAAGTGCAAATTACAGATTACGTCCTGATACAAGAGCACATATTCTTCACTACCCTCAACGTTCGATAGTCGGTACACGAGCAATGGAGTCTACTGGTTTCTTGAATCGTCCCGGTGGACAAAATTACGTGGTAGCAATCATGAGCCATCATGGATATAACATGCAGGATGCAATCATCATGAATCGTGCTTCTGTGGAACGATCCTTAGGGCGCTCCTCTTTCATTCGAACCTATACGGCTGAGAATAAAAGATTCCCCGGCGGTCAAGAAGAGCGCATTGAAATTCCAGGCACAGGACTCGATGAAATCAAAGGACTAAAATCATGGGATAATTATTCCCATTTGGAGAGAGATGGTTTACCTACTCCTGAAGAATTCCTATCAAGTGGTGAAGTGACTTCAAAGGTACTAGTTGGGAAGACGAGCCCTCCACGTTTCCTTGAGGAAGCGGCTGGTGCTTTCCTACAAGCACAAGAACGTCGCGAATCTTCGATGATGGTTCGTCACGGTGAATATGGTTGGGTTGACAATGTCTTCGTTACTGAATCACTCGATTCTACAAGATTAATTCGAATCACTCTGCGTACCAATAAAATCCCTGAATTGGGGGATAAATTCGCTTCTCGCCACGGACAAAAGGGAGTCATTGGAAGATTAGTTAATTCTGAAGATCTCCCTTTCACAGCTGATGGTGTTGTGCCTGATGTTCTTATCAATCCACACGCTATTCCTTCGCGAATGACCGTCGCCCACGTTCTAGAAATGGTTGGTGGAAAGGTCGGTTCTATGGAAGGTCGAATGGTCGATGGAACCGCATTCACTGGTGAGAAGGAAGAATCAGTTAGAGCAGGTCTCTTACGAAATGGATTCAACCACACTGGCCGTGAAATAATGATTAATGGTGAAACCGGTGAAGAATATCCTGCGGATATCTTCGTCGGTGTAATTTACTACCAAAGACTACACCACCTAGTGAGTAGCAAAATCCACGCAAGAAGCCGTGGGCGCGTGCAAATTCTTACTCGTCAACCAACCGAAGGACGTGCACGTCAGGGTGGACTAAGATTTGGAGAAATGGAACGTGATTGTTTGATTTCACATGGTGCATCGATGGTTATCAAAGATAGATTACTCGATGAGTCCGACGGATGGAACCTAATGGTCTGCAACACTACTGGTTGTGGGCATATTGCTTACTATGATTGGAAACGTCGAACTAGTGTTTGTCCTTATTGTGGAGATCGTGCTGATGTTCACACTGTCCAAACATCATATGCATTCAAGTTACTTCTAGACGAAATGAAGAGTTTAGGGGTCGCTATGAGACTTGAGCTGGAGGACCGAAAATGAGTACTAGAGATGTTGCTAAAATCCCAAAGAGGATTAACTCAATTAAATTTAGTCTAATGGATCCAAATGAGATTCGAAAGATGTCCTCAGTCGAGGTCAAGACTGCAGATACTTATCGTGACGATGGTCATGCATTCAAGCAGGGATTAATGGATCCAAAAATGGGTGTTATTGATCCAGGTGTACGTTGTGAAACTTGTGGGAATAAGCACGAAGAGTGTCCAAGCCATTTCGGTCACATTGCTCTTGAACTTCCAGTAATGCACATTGGTTTCACTGATTTAATAAAAATGTCATTGAAATCTACATGTAATTCATGTAGTCAAATTCTTCTGCATAGTCAAGTAAACTCTCACCCATTAGATCCTGAAAAGTCTGAGCAAGATTACTACCGTGATCGCGTGAAGGATGTAATGGTTAAACATGGCGTCGGGTCACGTGAATTCAAAAAAATCATTAAGGATATTGAGAAAGAATGTTCAAGCAAAAAGAGAACAATTTGTATGCATTGTGGTTCTGAGCAAGGAAAAATCATTCTAGACAAACCTTCAACTTTCAAAGAAAAGAAAGAAAATAAGGGCGAGCATAAACTCAATGCTCGTGATATTAGAGAATGGTTAGAAAGAATACCTGATCAACATTTAATTTTCATTGGAATGGATTACCATTCAAGTCGCCCAGAATGGACAATTATGAAAGTTTTACCAGTACCACCAATTACTGTTAGACCATCAATTACATTAGATAGTGGAGATAGATCTGAGGACGATTTAACTCACAAGTTGGTTGATGTTCTAAGAATTAACCAGAGACTACGGGAAAATCGTGACGCTGGAGCTCCACAATTGATTGTAGAGGATCTTTGGGAATTACTTCAGTACCATTGTACTACATATTTCGATAACCAAACTGCAGGCATTCCTCCTGCTCGACACCGATCTGGTCGTCCATTGAAAACATTGACACAACGGTTGAAGGGTAAAGAAGGAAGATTCCGAAGTAATCTTTCAGGAAAGCGAGTTAATTTTTGTGCGCGTACTGTTATTTCTCCAGATCCTAACCTCGGTATCAATGAAGTCGGAATTCCGGTTCAGACAGCGAAAGAACTGACTGTTCCAATTCGAATAACAAGTCGAAATAGAGAACAATTACGTCAGATGATTTTACGAGGCCCCGATGTTCATCCAGGAGTTAACTACATTATTCGTGGGGACCGATTACGTGTTCGAATCACAGATCGAACAAAATATATTTGGGCAGGCTTCAGATGTTTGAACCCTGATTGTCATACAGATAGTGATGACGAACCATACAACGGTTACCGGCCAGATCTTGATCAAGTATTACATGCTCCTAATTTTCTCCCAGGTCTTGAATTAAAACGTCAAATGAAAAGAAATTCATTTGGTGAATTAGAGGAAGAGTGGGGTGTTGATCTCGAAAAAACTCTTACAAATCTAAGAGGAGAAGATGAACGCGGTCAGACTATGGCAGAAAATGATGAAAGGGCTTTAATTTTCAATCGTTGGAAGTGGGAACACTCTAATCCAGATGAATTCTTCCCAGAGCATCTTGAAATTAGCTGCCCTCACTGTGGAAGTCCTGCTGTTGAGGATGATTTCGGAGAGTCTTATCGAACAGAAGTTGAAGATCGACTAAGCACCTTTGACCGAGACGGTAACCCACGACCTGGCGTTGTTGTCGAACGTCATCTCATCGATGGTGATGTGACGATATTCAATCGTCAACCATCTCTTCATCGAATGTCCATGATGGTTCATGAAATCAGAGTTATGCCAGGTAAGACATTCAGATTCAACCTAGCTGATTGTACTCCATACAATGCGGATTTTGATGGAGATGAAATGAATCTTCACGTTATCCAATCTGAAGAAGCACGTTCAGAAGCTAAGATTTTGATGAGAGTTCAAGAACATATCATTACACCTCGTTATGGTGGTTCTGTTATCGGTGGAATACACGATCATATCTCTGGTGCATATCTTTTGACACATGGTGAGAGATTCCTTTCTAAAACATTAGTAATGGAAGTATTAGGGGAGATTGGATGGGATGGAGAATTACCAGAAACCATAGAAAGAGATGGTATCACTGGTTATCTTGGATCTGACATTCTCAGCCTGATTGTACCTACTGAATTCAATCTAGATTATACAAGCCGATCTGGAGACAACGTTATCGTCAATCAAGGAAAAGTTACGGGGACTATCGATAAACGTGGAATCGGTGCCGAAGACGGTAGATTACTCGATGCAGTTGTTCAAACTCATGGCTCAGATGTTGGTGCTGAATTCATCAATCGCATGACAAAGATGACGATTGCAATTTGTACTTCGATGGGATTCACAACAGGAATTGATGACGAAGATTTACCCCCGGAAGCAAAAGCAGAAATTGATGCAATTAACAAGCGCGCTAGCGATGCTGTCGATGAAGAATTATTAAAATTCGGAAAAGATGGTCGTCACTATGAAGCTCGTCCAGGCCGAACACCAATGGAGACCCTTGAAGAGAATATTTTGACAATTCTGGATTCTGGTAAAGGTGAATCTGGTAATGTTGCAAAGGAATTCCTTGGAGATGATAACTCTGCAGTTTTGATGGCAACATCAGGTGCACGTGGTTCAATGGATAACTTGGCTATGATGGCTGGTTCGATTGGACAACCCAAAGTTCGAGGAAAGAGATTGGAACGTGGCTATCAAGGGCGTGTCTTAACTCACTTCCAACGTGGAGTAAAAGGTGCTCAAGAGAAAGGTTTCGTATCTTCTTCGTTTAAGCGTGGACTTGAGCCAACCGAATTTTTCATGTTATCCGTATCTGGACGAGAATCCTTAGTCGATACTGCGGTTCGTACTTCTAAATCTGGATATATGCAACGACGATTGATTAATGCAATGGATGATTTGAAGGTTGCTAATGATGGTATGAGATCAGTCAGAAATACTGCTGATCGTATCATTCAATTTGAGTACGGAGAAGATAGAATCGATCCTGCTCGAAGTCGCAAAGGTGAACCTTTCGATATTAACCAAGTCCTAGATGATGCTCTTGGGGGTAGAAACTGATGGTTGTAAAGAGTGCAACAAAGAAGAAATTGATGGACCTCGGAATAGAGGAAGAATATGCTCACAAACTTGCTGATGATAAGAAATGGGATGATGTTAAAGTATTGACCTCAGCTCAAATTGCTCAAATTTGTGGAACTGATTCAGGAACAGCGACAAAGATATTCGAAGTAATGGCAGGCTCATCTAAGGCAGCCCAACGGGCTGCGGCTAGAATTGACAAGACATTAGTTCGTAGAAAACCAAGTGCTCGTTCTAGGACTCGCGCAAAGAAATCTTTACCGATTCAAGACTATGATAGTGAAAATAAGATGATTCAAATTCTAAGGGATGTAGACATTGAAGCAGAAATGTATGAACAACTTTCAACCTTAGCTGCAAAGATGGATATACCTATGTCTCCGAGAATCGTCAATGATATTGTAAATGGATTAATCTCTAGAAATATCAAAAAGTTGACTCCTGCAAAAGCAAAAAAGGTTATTGAATCAGCTTCATATTATCTTACCAATGCAAGAGTAGATCCACATGAAGCTGTTGGTATTACAACAGCGCAATCTATTGGTGAACCAGGAACTCAAATGACTATGAGAACATTCCACTATGCTGGTGTTGCAACCGTCAACGTCACACAAGGGTTACCAAGAATTATCGAAATTGTAGATGCAAGAAAGGTCCCTAAGACTCCTACGATGAGAATTTTCTTAGAAGAATTCAATGCTAAGGGTAAACCATTGAGAACGAATGAAAAACTCGTCCAAGAGATTGCTGCTGGCCTAGAAACAACTACGACTGTAGACATTGCTTCTATTGACGTAGATATCACTCAACGATATATTGGATTATCATTGAATGCGTCAAATCTTCGTTTGAAAAAGATGAATGGTGCAGAAGTTAGAGACAAATTATCTCGAGCTCTCCGATTATACATTCAAGCAGACAATGAAGACAAACCGAAGAATTTGAAGATTATTCCTGGTGTTATCAAAGAAGATGACTTGGCAGATTTAGCTAGTGATCCGCCTACTTATACCGCCTTACTCCAACTTGAGGAAAAAATCAAAAAACTCCGATTAAAAGGTTTACCGGACGTCATTAGAGCTAACGTACAGGGACCTAACAAGGAAACGGGGGAATATTACATCTCAACAATTGGTTCAAATCTAGCTAAGGTGAGTATCTTTGCTGGAGTGGATAGAGCACGAACTTACACAAACAATGTGACTGAAATTTACGCATACTTAGGAATAGAAGCCGCCCGACAAGCAATCATCAATGAAATGTTAGATACTTTACAAGGCGCAGGCCTAGACGTAGATATTCGCCATTTATTGATAGTTTCTGATGTTATGACTAGTGAAGGAGAAGTTCGAGCTATTGGCCGTCATGGAGTTAGTGGTACTAAGCACAGTATTCTCGCTCGTTCGGCTTTCGAAGTAACAGTCACACACCTGCTTAGGGCAGGTATTATTGGTGAGAGAGATAAGCTCCGTGGAGTAACAGAAAACATCATCGTTGGTCAACCAGTTGCTCTCGGTACTGGTAGTGTTGATTTGTATTACATCCCAGAGGATGCATGAGGGGGATTTTGAATGGATATATCACGTCAATTAAAACAAGGAATTAATACTGGAAACCTTCTTTTTGGTCAACGCCAAACAAAGGGTGCATGTTCGAATGGTGATGCTAGACTCGTCTTAGTTGCCGCTAATTGCCCAATGAATTACATTAGTGATTTGCGAACTAATCATCCTGATATTACTATTCATCAGGTTACGATGGTCAACCGTCAACTAGGTGCTGCCTGTGCAAAACCATTCCCTGTGAGTACAATTTGTGTTGTCGACCCTGGACAGAGTGAATTACTAGATCTGTCAACTAATGTTTGAATTGTAATAGTTTATTCTATCTTGAATGATGCGGTTCTTTATTGATTTCAACGCTTGTTTGATAGCAATGGTAGCGATGCCATACTATGGAAGAGACCGTGCGAGCCTTGTTCGCTTCACGGGGAGACATTCTCAATCAGGAGAAAATGAATTGGGTTCCTTTTGAATTTGTTTGTCTTGGTTCAATTTCGGCATTACCCGAAGTTGTTTTCTCTGATAATAATAAAATTTTTGTTTGGTATATCCCAAAGGGAATTCTACCCATTGATGTAAATGAAATCGAGAGATGGCTAGTAGATGTCCCGCAAGGAAATCATTGGTTTCTTAGTGAACGTAATTTGACTTCTCAATCGAAATTGCTTTTGTCTAAATATGATAATATTCAATTTTGGGATTCACCTCTGTTTTCTTCATGGATTGGTAAAGCTGTATTGAATGGAGACATAGAGTCTATTATTACTACAAAAACGGATACTCAAACTACTCATAATTATTCTCATTCGTTTCTTAATCAAGATGTTGAAACTATTTTCCTGCGTCCAATTGTGGATTTAGATTCTTGGCTCGATAACAGAGGTTGGGCAACCGTGAATACCATTCCAATTGTTTTGGAATGTAAATTATGGAGCATCTTTGGAAGTTTAGTTGGACCTAGTGGGGAAACAGAACCAAATAATTGGCAAATAATCGAAGACCCTTGGTCTAAATCAACTGGTGAATTTTCTAAGGATGAGGTTCTTGAAATATATCCTAATTTAAGGGCACTAAAATCTAGTAATCCTTGGTTCACAAATGAAAAATTATTGGAAAATCTCAAACCTTTACTAGATAAACGAAGAATTCAGAAAGGTTCTGAACCATCACCCAAAGTAAAAAGTATGTTACTCGAATGGTGGAGAGCAGATCTCGATACAATTTCAATGTCAAGTAATATCTTACTAATCCCTGGCTGGAATTTACAATTTGAAGGTGGAGCTGAACAAGTTCTACATGGCAGAAATGGTAAATTATACGAATTGAATTAATCAATTTCGTTGTAAAGCCATCAATTCTTCGGTGGAAAGTGTGTCACCGGACATCAATCTAGTCATCAAATCATTGACTTCTAATTTTTCGATTCCATAATCTTCACTCTCACGCTCTTGCGTGTTCATAGCCTTCAATAAATCTTGAATTGAATGAATACTTCGAAGCGATACAATATATTTGTTGTGTAATGTGTCGGCCTCTCTTTTTGAGCGAATTACTCCTTCCTGAGCAGTGTTTGCTCTTTCTCTTAATCGATCCACCTCTTCGGATAATTCTATCATCAGATCGTGAGCCTCCTGAGCTAAATCGACAGCTTTTTCGACGGCCTTATGGGAGTTTTCTTGAAGGGACGATGTAGCACGAATATCAGCTTCTAATCCTGCAAATTCGTTCAGCATTTTACTCGCTCTGACGTCTTTTAATTCTTGATATAATTTTTTCATATTACGTTCGAATTTCTTTTCGTCTGCTTGAAAAAATCCTCTTTGATATTTGTTATCTAACCGGTCAATATCAGTTCTAATCTGTCTCTCAGATCTTTTTCGATTCTTTTTCGATTCGAACTTTTCTTTTTCATTAGGTTTTTTCTCTTTTAATTCTGCACGTAATGCTTTGAGTTGATCCGAATGTTCAGCTCTTTTGATTTTTAGTTCTTTAACGCTAGAATTCGCTTCGTCTCTAACTTGTTTCTGCTTTTGAACTTCAGTAATCAATTCCTTTACTTGACGATTGATTTCGTTTCTTTCAGTCAAATATTTCTTTACTTTTGAATTCCATTCGTCTCTATCTGTTCTGAACAAATTCAGTTTTTCATCCAATGATTCATTTTTCGGAATAAGGGTACTTCGAACTTCTGCGTAATCCATCAAACACTCCTCTCCTGTCATTCCGGCGCATTCATGTTGCATATAATACCATAGTAGCAGTGAGGCGTTTTTGTCCTAGCGATTATTCCTCTCTGCGAGTAGCTAGATTTCCATGCCTAGCTCCACGACGAGCCACTCCAAATTTTCTTCTTGGTTTTTTTGAATTGGATTTATTTGGTTTTGATTCTAATGTTTTTGAAGATTCTTCACGAGTTAATTCAGTTAATCCACCTGAATTGAGGAGTGCTCCAAGTTCAGCAGCATTAAGTGACCCGCCGCTCTGTGCACGAGTTTTTACTTCTGCAATTTTAATTGGTTTCCCTCTTCCTCTTGTAATATTCACATACGATCGAAGTCGTTTTAGTTGCTTCTTTTGCTCTTTTATTTCTGAGTAAAGCGAATCTAATTTTTTATCAATATTAGTAATTCGTTTACTTATCTTTCTTACATCTGAATGAGATGGATTGTATTCTTCTTCGACATCTGATTGTTTTGGTTTTGAGGATATTGATTTTCTAGTTTTATCCAATTCTGAAGTTATTTCCCTAATTGACTCAATATGTTTTACATATTCAGAATGGAATTTTTCTGAATCATATTTCCTTACTACAGATGCTTGTATTTCGAAGAACCGTTTGAACATTTCAATTTCTCGATTTAAGGTTGGAACTGAAGTTAAGTCATTGTTAATCGTAACTAACCGTTGATGAGTTTCACCTAGCCATTCTTTTAGAATGCTCACTGGAGGGGGGACGGCTTTGTTTACAGCATCTCTATTGTTTCGCGCAGTTTCTGAAGATTTTCTTGCTGAATGAAATCGTTGAAGCAATTTCTTTCGCTCCTGATTCCCTTCTTCTATTTCTCCAACTGCTAGGCGCATTGATTTGACAAGAGTGATTTGGTTTTTCCGTTCATCACGAAGATCATGGTGCTCTTGTTCAAAAGAACGAACCATAATATCTACATCTTTGACTAAATCTTTCACTTCAGAATGTGATAATTCTTCAAGATCCGAAAACATTCCCTCTTTTGTTTCGGTACTCACTCTTCTTCACCCCCATTTCCACCATTAGTTTCTTTAGGAGAATTTTTTGAAGAGTTGTTTTTTCGCTGAGCAAACATTTTGTTATTTTTCTTTTTATTTCTGGCGAAGCTGGAATTCCCACCAGATGCCACCTTTTGTTGTGCAATTAATAAATCAGAGAAATCTGAACCTAACTCGCCAAATCCATCAGTCAACCTTCTTTCCCAGTATGAAATAGTTCGTTCTGATTGAGCCATTAATTCCTTTGCCCTGTCGAGTTGCCTGCGTATTTCACGAAGTTCATTAGTTAAAATAAATTGTTTTTCATGAAGAGGTTGAGCCTTTTTTACCTTGACTAACATTACCTGATGAGCTTTGTCTGCTTCACGATAATATTCACTCATTTTTTGTCTGGCTTCAATGTAAATTGTCATTTCTGGGTTAGAATCTCGGCGTTCTTTTAACCAATTTTCATTCTTTTCAATTAATTTTTTCCTGCGGTCGATGAGTTTTTTTTCCGCTTTATGATCGAGTGCAGAAACTTGGATTTTTTCTTCTATTTCTTCAAGTTCCTCAAGTAATTTCTCCTTAACCCACGTAGGATCCAAATTTACCATTCCACCCGATGAAAGTAATTTTTCTTGTGAGTATTTTACTTGCTTAAGGAATTCTCCAGCCTTTTTTTGAGCTTCATTCCTATTTGATTTTAATTCACTTACTTTAGTATTTGAAGTACGGTGTGAATTCACTGCTCGTTCGACCTTTGGGGCTAAAGATTCTTCCTCTGCTTCTAGAGTTCGAATTACTGTTGGTAATTGATCTTTCAACATCTGCCGGCGGGCGAGTAAGGCTTTCGCCATATCTGTGGGTGAGACAGACAGCAGTGCATCGGTATCCATTGGATTCGGGGCACTTGGATGGTATGCATAAAGGTCACTATGTGACCTAGAACATGGGTTTCATTGATACGGTCAATTGATTCGACGAGTATTGATGAGTCTCGGTGAGAGTTTGACTTCTATCTCACGTTCATCGATAGTATTGTTGATAATATTATTTTTTGTTAGTGAGGCACATGCAGAGGTTGGTAATTATTCAATCGAAGAAGCTTCTCTTTGGGATGTAAGAATTATTGACGGCTCAACAGGATTAGAGAATGAAAACGTTACAATTTCTTCTGGCGATATTGTCCTATTGAGTATCGAACTTTCTCAAAATTCAGCTGGAAACGATTCATGGGAATTCAGTTTTGGATTTAATGGTCAATGGTATGGGGGAAATAGTGGTATGTTGACTGAAGAAGATAATTCCCTAATCGAGATTCAATTTGGACCTGTGTATGAAGGAAACCTATTGTGTAAACTTGAACTTATTAATTCAGAAGTGGTTGAAATACTCGATTTGAGAATTGGGCCCAACCCAATCAATTTTACTGCAGCAGGAACTCCTGATGTCGCAATCATTGGTCAACCTGCACATGTAGGAGATGAGTTGGTTGCATCTCTTCTCGTCCATAACAATGGTGAAAATGGTGGTGAAGTTGAATTAGGTCTTTACAAACCTGATGGGAGTATTATCTCAATTGGCAATCCAATATATATTTCTCCTGGTTCAAGCAGAGAGGTGAGTACTACATTTTTGATCGGACAAGAAGGTCAACATTCAATAGATTGGAAAATAATTTCATCTACCGGTGGAGTTTCAATCAATTTAAACGGAACCATGGAAATAGTAATTTTAGAAGCGCAACAATTTTCTATCCAAATAGTGGACATGGATTGGACTATTAATGGTGGATTAATTGTAAATTTTGAGTTATTAATGGGCGATGGAAAAGACAGAAATATCGATATTTCTATTCAATTAAAAAATAATAATGAATATTCTGAGTTCCAATCAATAAACCTTGAAATGTCCCCAGGGATAAGGGTGATTTCTGTTATTCTAGGTCACCCAGATGGGGAGCGGTTACAGATAATTGGCTCGGCCAATGGATGGATTGCATCTGAAGGAGATGCAATAATTATTCTTGAATTACAGCCCCCTGTAATTATTCCAACTATTGAAAGTGGAAGTATTATTCCGGCTCAAGCAATATTATCCGAATCTATTTCAATTAATTATTGGTTAAATAATTCTGGTACCGAATCTACACAAATTGGAATTATTCGTATTGTAAATGTCGCTGATAACTTAATTCTCGCTGAACAAAATGTATCTCCGGTAGGGCCGGGTGGTTCATTTTCTAGTTCCTTATCTATTCCTTCGTGGAGTTATTCTCAAACAGTCGATCTCGAAATTATTTGGTTGATGGAAGGTTTAGTGACTTCGAAACAAATCTCTGTTGCCACTGAAGAAAAAATAAATACAGGCATAGTTCTACCATTCAATATCGCTGCTGCTGTTTATGGAGCATTATCGGGGTTATCTCTGGTGATGGCGAGTGCGGTTGTTTATCGAGCATTTTCTCAACGGACGCCTTCTACAACTGATGCCAAATCAAAACGCTCTTCGGAAACTAGAATTTCAAGGCGGAACCAAATCGATTCTAAAAAAGAAATTCAATGTCCTGGTTGTAACCAGAGGTTAAACATTCCATCAAGTCATGAAGGCGATGTAAAATGTCCTGCGTGTACCCAACAATTCCCAGTAATAAATTCTCAAACGATAATTTATAATGATTCAGAAAACAAAGAGTCTCAATTATCGGAAAATATAGAACCGGAACAAAATCTAACGTCAAAATCAACAGATGATATCCTTTCCTGTCCTACATGTGACCAAGTTTTACGTGTGCCAATTGATAAGCGTCCAATTAGATCTAGATGCCCAGCCTGCCGTTCAGAATTTATTTCAGAGGTAGGGTGATTTGAATGAGTGAATTAAGTGAATTTGAAGAGATGTATCTCAAACGTATTTTTGAAGCTCATTTCGAACAACCTGATAAAATAGTCAAAACAACTCAATTAGCAGAAATGATGAACGTCAGTCCTGCTTCAACAACTGAAATGATACAACGTCTCGCTCTAAGAGGGTTCGTCACTCACATTCCATACCGTGGTTCGAGGTTAACATCCGAAGGATTCCATCATACTGCAAAAATTAAACGTAGAGAAGCTCTTTTGCAAATATTATTACGAGAAATTATTGGCTTTCAAGGGGATGTTGATGAAATCTCCTGTAAGATGGAACATGCTGTTGATGATGAATTGGAATCACGATTAGATGAATTCTTGGGCTTCCCCGAACTACATTTAGATGGTAATAAAATCCCTCAAATTAAACGAACCCCCGTCTTGATTGGTAGCGGTGTGCTTCTTCCCATCCAAACATTACCTCCAGATACTTCTGCGATAATAGAGGTGATTTTGTCCGGGGGTGTTGAAAATCGAACCATTCAAGATTTAGGTATTGAAATAGGTCAAAAAATCATTCATTCAGATAATGAATATTTTATTGGAGAAAAAAACATCCAATTTTCAGAGCAAATAGGTTTTCGTATCCTTGCAAGAACAATTTGAGGTGAAATAATGAAAGAACTCAATGATATTTTGAACGAAAATAATAACTCAAAAGAGAACTCACCTCCTTCGGCACCTGTATTACCTTCTAAGATGAATCGTGAAAAAACAATTCATAAATACCCAATCAAATCAGATATGATAACTAAATATCAATCGTATGAATCTATTCTAGTTAGGATTGATCGCCTCTTTATTAGTCGAGGGACAAGATTTGTTTCCGTATTGCCAATGCTTGTGATATTACTATTTGGACTCGCCCAATCATTCACTAATTCAGCGCCAAATTGGTGGGTAGAAAATGCCCAACCTTTGATTGGAGAGGTTAATGTCAATAGTGGATTTTACATCATTGCTCTTTTTATTTTGGTTGCAGACATCGGATTGTTAATCGTTTTGTTTCGACTATTAATTCTCACAAGAAAAATATTTTATCTTCAATCAGATCGATTGACTACATCTGGATTTACTTTCAAAAGTGCCCACGGATATGCTGAGATGAAAGAAACAATTGAAGGTTCAATTCGTCAGGTTGGAGCGACGACTCTTCTAATGTTTTTGTCAGGAACATTCCTACTACTTAGTTTACAATTTTCTGATTTTTCTATGGGAACACCAGTTCTTTTGGCACTCTCAACAGGAGCATTGTTATCGGGCCACGGTGTTCATATGGTATCGAATCGCTCTCGCTTTAATGCATCAGAACCTTGGGGAATGCTCGATGCATTCTCTCCACCTGTTCACCCAGCTCTTTTGCGTCGGCCATTTTCTGATGTGATTAGAGCGCATGTGGACCCCCTTCTTGCTGTGAAGATTTCTGATTATCTCAGGCTTGTTCAAAATGATATTGATGATGGTAGAAGTTTGACAAATTTACAAGAAGGCTTGTTACATTTATTGCACATTCGGAGAGCAGGATTGATGAACGAAAATGAATTCATGAATTCTTTAGAATTGTTAATGCCGATTCACATTATTGATGAACTATTCAATCATCCTGAATTAGGTGAAGAGACGTGGGATCGATTATTGATACGAGCTAGAAATCGTTGCGCATCATTTTTTAGATTACATGATAGAATGAGAATGCATTTAGAAAAGGGGCATTCGAGAAATATTTGGTTTGATGTAGACATGGAGAATGTAGTTGTTGGTAGAGCAAATTTATTCGCTTTCATCCTAAATCAAGGAGACTCCCCTGTCGATTTAATTTTGCGAGTTCAAACTCCTGATTTTCGTCCAAATGAATGTGTTTACAACCTTCGAATCGACCCATATGAACCCTTGAAAATAGGAAAAAGTAATCTTTCAATAATTCAACAATTGCCAGATGCGCTAAAATCTACAGATATTATTTGGCAGAGTCTTTTGCCAGCCCATACTGGGGAGGCTACTGTTTCCGTGCGACTCGAAGACATTTATGGGAATTTAATCTCTGGCCGAGTACTAACAGTTCAAAATAGACCTGACATGTTTACTAGGCTTCGATTGACTGTTGGTGGCTTATTTTTAGCAGGTGCTGCGATTGTTGTACTTTCGCCGATATTACCATTTTTCACTTCACTAATTGGGCTCTGATTCAAGTAGTTTCATTGAAGAAGGGTTCCCTTCTCGGCGTGTTGTGCCCGAAGATGCTGAGAAGCCAGATGACGATTTAAGAACTCGTCTACATGCTATGGAAACGCGTATGCGTCGCATGCGTGATCAACGCAATAGTCACAATGAAGAGGCTCGTAGGGCTGCTGATTCTCGGAATGCGATTCAAGAACAAGGAAAAGAATTGCGAGAATCAATTAAGGCCCAATTAGATGAGCAAAAATCCATTCGAGATCAAGCGAAAGTACACAAAGCGAAGAGAGATGAGATTCAAAACCAAATTAGGGAATTAATCAGCCAAAAGAGAGGTCGTAGTACAGATGAAAAGAATTCTAAATCTATTGTAGTACAATTGACTGAAACTGTTGGTGAAATTGATCGGATTGAAAATACTATGATGACCGATGGACGGTTAACTCTCGAGTCTGAAAACAAATTGTTAAAAAAACTCAAATCTTTGATTTCACGAAGAGATGAATTATTGCCGGCTGTGGCCGAATTTGAAATTATCAAGATTGATCTAAATGATATGGATGGTTCCATAATTATTCTGAAGGCTGAGGCAGATTCAGAGCATCAGGCTATGATTGATTGCCATAAGCAAGCAGATAAAATCTGGGAAGATGTAAAGCCAATGTTGGAAGAGAGGGATTTCTTGAGAGCCGAAGGCGATCGTTTACATGCAGCCTTTCTCACTTCTAGGGAAGCAGCAAACGAAGTTCACAAAAACATGAAAGAAATAATTGATCAATGTAATGAAATTCGGGATGAGATCAAAGCTGCTAATGAAGAGCGTGAAAGAGTTATCCGAGATCATAATCAATCCGTTAAAGATGCATTGAAAACTCCTGATCAAGATGAGGGAATGGCGAATTCTCTCACCGCTCAATTATTGAATAGCGGATCATTGACTCTCGGGGGAGTTCAAGAATCAGACAATCAATTATCCATTACAAAAGAAGTTAGTCGTAATAAAAAGCGAGGCAGGAAATTTGGCACGACTAGAGGAAGAAAATAACTCTACCATCCACGTTCTTCTAAACGAACATCTAAACTTTCAATTTCTAAGCCAGGCATAGCATCTCCAATCATTGCCGACGCTTCGGCGACAATCGTTGCATCTTCATAATGATGAGTAGCTAGTACTATTGCTTCCGCTGTGACTATTGGATCAGATGATTTAAAAATACCAGATCCTACAAAAATCCCATCCATTCCTTGATTCATTAATAGTGCTGCATCAGTTGGAGTGGCTATTCCTCCCGCCGAGAATGTAACGACTGGTAATCTTCCAATTGATGCTACTTCTTCAAGAATTAATGAAGCTTCATTTCGTAATTCATCCATCGTACCAAATGGTGTACTTTTCACAGAAAAACCGAATTCTGAAGCGGATTCTAATCTATGGAAACCTTTCATTATTTGATTGACCATTTTTTCCCTTCCAGCTGCATCAGTTGTCTGTGCAAGATTAATTTCTTCAGCTACGACTCTTGCATGTTGAATTGCACTGACTACATTTCCTGTACCTGCTTCTCCTTTTGTTCGGATCATAGCAGCTCCTTCAGCAACCCTTCTGATAGCTTCTCCCAAATTTGTACAGCCACAGACAAATGGGATAGAAAAGTCATTTTTGGGGATGTGATAGAACGGGTCTGCTGGAGTTAATACTTCAGATTCATCCACCATGTCGACTCCTAGAGCTTCCAATACTTTTGCTTCATCTGAATGACCAATTCGTGCCTTGGCCATTACAGGAATACTGGTAGTTTCGATTATTTCTCTAATCAAATCGGGATGGCTCATTCGAGCAACCCCACCATCGGCTCGAATATCTGCAGGTACGCGTTCCAATGCCATTACTGAAACTGCACCAGCATCCTCCGCGATATGTGCTTCTTCAGGGTTAACGACATCCATGATGACTCCTCCTTCTTGCATTTTTGCAAATCCTCGCTTAAGTAAAGTGGTGCCGTGCCTCATTTGTTTGAAGTCGAGTGAATTTGCCATATGCAGACCGCACTTTCGATAGTTCAATAACCTATGTTTAGCGAATTCTTACGAATCGAAAAATCACTTCAAGAATCTGCTAATACCGGAGAATCGCCTTCAGCTATTGGAAGATCGACGGCCTCATTTTCATTTCTATCTAGCCACGATTCTTGTTCATCAGGTAAATCGGTATCCGCATAAATTGCTCCCACTGGACATTCGGGTATACAAGCGCCACAATCAATGCATTCATCAGGGTCAATGACCAGGTATTTTTCAGCTTCTCTAAATGCTTCTACTGGGCAAACAGCAACGCATTCTTGGTATTTGTGATCAACGCAAGCGGTTGTAACAACATGTGTCATGGGTATTCCTCATCCTGTGGTTCGGTCAACTACATATCAAATCTTGCTTGCTTAAATTTCCAATAGATTAAGAATTGACAATTTTATTGATTAATTCTGTAACAATAATTTTGGGGTCATCGCCAGGGTATGATTCAATTTTGAATTTGCCTTTTACCGAGGTGCCTTTGAATTTGTTTTCAACAAGAACTGCTTCTGAATTTACCAACCTATCGAGTCGCAACCGAATGTGGAGTACTTTTTCTTCATCGATTCTTTGAGAAATATCTCCATCGAGGATTTCTTGTAAGGTATTGTTGCCAAGTCTAGCCAATGATTCAATCGATTGCCGGCGCTTATCTACAGTTGCGACAAGTGTATGATGAGGTGAACCATGCCATGATTTATCCTTTTTGATGGAAAATTTGGAATTCTTTCCTGCTAACCAGACTATTGCGGTTTCTAATAATTCTAAATCATCTATGGCGCTTGCATTAACTCTCCAAGATGCATTATGCAAACTCATAATTTAGCGCGAGCGCATTCAGCCCTTCAATGCGCCGCCGTCAAGGTAAATCACATTCACATTATCATCGTCTCGTTCATATACTGAATGTAGGTCGCTCGGCTCGCATACGGGGCAGCCCCCGAAGGAAACGGAGTCGTTGAAATGGCAAAAGGAGCATCAGCAAGAGCAGCGGCACGTAAACAGAGAGACAAGTGGAAGGCAAAACGCTGGTTCACCATTAGAGCACCTCGTAATCCTTGGTCCTTCAGAGTTATTGGCGAAACACTCGCTGAGGATAATGAATTTTTGATTGGTCGCAATTATGAAATTATGCAAAATGAGCTCGATGGCGACTTTTCTAAGATGCATGTAAAAATTCAATTTCGAGTTGTCGATGTTGTATCTGGTGATGCATTGACTGAATTTGTCGGCCATGAGCATTTGAAGGATCATATTCGTCGCCAAGTTCGCCGAGACCGTGGAAAAATCGATGATACAGTAGATGTTGTCACTGAAGATGGATACTATGTTCGATTCAAACCCCTAATTATCACAAGAGCCCGTGTTAAGTCAAGCCAGAAGCAAGAGATGAGGACAATAGCAAGAGATGTAATTCTAACTACTGGCGCTTCTATGACCTGGCTCGCGTTGCAAAAAGCTGTGTTAGATAGCTCAATCGAAAATACGATTAAAGAATCAGTCTCTAAAATCCAACCAGTCCGTACAGTTATTATTCGTAGGACTCAACTTCTCCAATCTGGTGTTCTTGTCGAGGATGGACCAACACTGGATGAGATTCATGCTCAAGAATCTGCTGATGCAGAGGAAGCTAAGATTAGAGATGCTTTGGAAATCGAAGAAATTGAAGATGAAGAAGAATCGGAGGAAGAAGTCGATGACAATAGCGACGAAATCGTTGAAGATTCAGCAGAACCTGACGATGAAGAAGAATCTGAAGATGAGGCAGAATCTGAATCAATCGACTATTCTTCGATGAAGGTTGTAGAACTCAAAGAATTACTTAAATCTGAAGGAAAACCAGTTTCTGGAAAGAAATCAGACCTTATTGATAGACTCAATGAATAAACTCACTGTGCGACAAGCCCTTTGAATGAAATCAACGAGGGTCAGTTATGACGCGCATAGCGATATTGTGCGGAACTGGTATGAGTTCACTTGCAGATGACTTCATAAAATCTGCAAAACACACAGTCTCTTTCATCAGGGTATCATCTGAATGGGGCGATGTACCACTCAACCTTGTCACAACCAATCAAGGTAAATTCGTGTTTATCGATCGTCATCATTCACCAGATGATTCACGAACTGCCCCTCATGAAATTGAGCACCGTGCTAATGTTCATGCAGCCGCAAGCACCAATCCCGATTTGATAATTTCAATAAATTCAGTTGGTTCGATGAATGATGAATTACCTCCAGGGAATATTGGAATTGCTGGTGATGTTCTCGATCTTTCAATACGTCCATGGTCATTTCATAACGATGACACACATTTTGACAGAACTTCACCATTCGATGAAAAAGCAATTTCAATAGCCTTTGAAGCACTTTCAACACAAGATAGTGCAGTAATCAAGAATTTAATCGTAGCTCAGTGTATTGGCCCTCAATTTGAAACCGCTGCCGAGATTGATGCTTTAGAAAAACTAGGAGCCGATGTAATCGGTATGACTTTAGGTCCTGAACAAAGGCTTGTATGCGAAACTGGAATACCACACTTAGCTCTTTGTTGCTCATCAAATTGGGCTGCTGGAAGAGAACCTGGAGCCCCTCTTGCTCCAATTGATCATCATTCTGTCGATGCCATGGCTGCCACATTAAAATCAAAAATCTCATTATGTTTGGATTCTCTAATTAATAATTATTGAGTGATTTTTATGAGTTACAAAAGCGGTTTTGTTTTAGTTATCATTGCATTGATTCTATTACCTACGACTATGACAACTCTTGATAAATGGGATAAATCAGAAGTTGAGTATAAACAAAATTGCGATATTGAAACTAGAGTAATGATGCGGGCATCGGATCCAATTGATCCAGAGTTATGTGAAGAGTTACTCTCTGAGAAAGAGTTCAATTTACTGATATTCCTCATCACTTTATCCGGATTCATGGTTTCTAGTCTCGCTGGATTAATTCTTATCTTGCCTAGCAGCGATTTTGATTCGGATTCATTTCGGCGCTTACGTTGAAGCGTAAGTAATACTCCGGACGACTATGGCCCAGCCGTTGAGTGTAGATGATTGGATGAATCTTGAAGAAAATGATTACAGTAAAGGTTCATGGAATTCAATGATGAGAAAAGTGGCTGAATTCCATGATAAACATGATTTTGAAAATAGGGAAAACAATGGTCATGACATGGGCTATCGGGTCGCATTGACCGTTGAGGAATTGGGGGAATTTGCAGCGTCTATAACAAAGGGCAAACCGATCGAAGAAGTAGGTGAAGAATTAGCAGATTTATTGATATTAATTTTAGGCCATTCTCTTGCATTGAAAATTGATTTAGCTGAATACTTTGATAATAAAATTAATCGAATAATGAAGAGAGAAGCAATCCGTGGCCGTCTTGGAATTAGAGTGACTGAATATAAGACTGAATCATAATTTACGCCAAATTGAATATGTTGTTTTAAATTTGTTATTAGCATCGGAATCAGTTTTCTCTAATTTTTCTTCTATCCAATTTTCTCTATTCCACGGGGGAAAGGACACATCTCCTGATTTCTTTGTATGAACGGTAGTTGAATGTATCTCATCGACATAATCGAGAAACAATGAGTATATTTGTGCGCCTCCGATGATCCAACATTCTTCGCAAGCTTCAGCGTAGGCAATTTCTATTGCCCTGCCCGGATATAATGCCGTTTGAATCCCTACTTCAGACCAATCAGTATTTCTACTCATTACAATATTTATTCTGTTTGATAATGGTTTGAATTTTTTTGGTAATGAATCCCAAGTTTTCCGACCCATTATTACTGCGTTATTTCCATCTGAGGTTGTTAGAGTTTTGAATCGTTGCATGTCTGTTGACAATTTCCACGGGAGGTCATTTCCCGAGCCGATAATTCCTTGTTCATCCATTGCAACAATCATGGCGATTTTCATATTAATTCCTCATATTGAAATTGGAGCCTTGATGTGTGGGTGATGTTCATAATCAATAACTTCTATATCCGCTGCAGTAAAATCATCAATCGATTTTATGTTTGAATTCAGCTTCACTATTGGTAGTTTTAATGGTGTTCTATTAATTTGAAGTTTAGCTTGTTCAAGATGGTTACTGTAGAGGTGGCAATCCCCTCCTGTCCAAATGAATTCACCGGGTTCTAAATCGCATAATTGGGCAACCATAAGTAATAACAAACTGTATGATGAAATATTGAAAGGGACTCCTAGAAATGCGTCCGCACTTCTTTGATATAATTGACATGATAATTTTCCATTGATAACATAAAACTGGAAAAAGGCATGGCAAGGCATTAATGCCATTTTATCTAAGTCACCCACATTCCAAGCTGAAACAATTATTCGTCTTGAATTCGGATTTGATTTGATTAATTTAATGGCATTGTCCAATTGGTCGATAATTTTGCCATCATTACTTTCCCATTTCCGCCATTGTTTTCCATAAACAGGTCCTAAATCTCCATTTTCATCAGCCCATTCATTCCAAATTCTGACATTATTTTGTTGTAGGTATTCAACATTTGTTTCACCGGAAATAAACCACAACAATTCATGTATTACGCTAGGCCAATGAATTTTTTTTGTTGTTACTGCTGGAAATCCATCCTCAAAATCAAACCTCATTTGATGACCAAATAATGAGGAAGTTCCAGTACCTGTCCTGTCACCTTTTTTTTCACCATTTTCGAGAATGTGGCGTAGGAAATTGAGGTACTCTTCCATGGTATCTCCAACCCCTCATCAGCGGAAGTCTTTCAACAATGCTCTCAAGATTTCACTTAAGGTGCGCCCAATAAACGTAAACTCTCTATTATTTGGTCTGTAAAATCTCGAAATAAACTCTTCATAATCGATCGCTGACCATGTTCATCTAATTTCATAATGTTTTGCACATCTTTATCTTCAAATGAGCCACCCTCTGAGTGGCTGATCCAGTCACCAAAAGTAATAGGTTGACCTATATTGACTGTTACCTTCTTCCAAGGATGGATTATTATATTGCCCGGTGACATAAAATCTCTTGCTCCAATTATTGCAATAGGAACGATGGGGATGTTTGGAAATTTTGCAGCTAATCGAGCTGCACCGGTTTTGCCCCTAGCAAGAAATGGTGCCTGTTTACGTCGTGAGCGTGTACCTTCAGGGAAGATTGCCATTGGAATGTCCGCAGACAAAACATCGACAGCCCTTGATAATGCTTCAGTGCCTCCCTGTTTTCTTAGTGTTTCAATTTGTCCTGTACTTTCCATCAATATTCTTGTATTGTGTTTTTCAAAATATTCTTCTTTGGCCAAATAATGCATGGGTCTCATGCTTGCCATAATTTTGACAAATGGGTCGATGTGTGATGTGTGATTCCCAACAAAAATTGCTGCGCCATCCGTTGGAATATTTTCCAATCCAATATATTTGATATTCGTAAATGGTCGAATAATTGGTGGTAATATAAATAGAAGAAAACGATACATGAAAGGAGTTCGAAAATTGTTATCCGTGCCGTGTAATTGAACATTTGATGAAATTGAATTCAAACTCGCCTCAGATAAGCCGCTCACGAGTTTGTCCTGATGGGTATTGGACTTGATAGTTTCCCGGCTCCATGGGAGGGTTCATCAATTCATTATCCAACCATTGTATATGGCCGAGAGGAGAGTGGGGGCAATCCTTCTAATGATATTTTTACTTCCCACTCTCGCACCTACTACTGCTGCTGAATGGGATGAAGATAATTGGCTCTGGAATATTATTGGTCCTGAACGTTTAGAGCATGGTGATGAATTCGGTTGCCATGGGTATGAGGGGATCGATGTCAATGAAGAACAATGGGTTATCGAAGCATGTAGAAATTATGTAATGGGTTTCACCAATGCTTCACGATGGGGGGCTAATCCCATATCTTTCGGTTTACCTAATGGAGAAATAAGTGACCTAGTTATTACAACATTAATGGAAAATAATTTTTCAATTATTGGGGATTTAACCGAATTTGAACTAGAAGATATCCAAGTATTTTCACGTACAACTACTTTGGAGAAAAACCAAGTTGAAATGGAATTTCTAACCAATGTTGCCAAAGATGAACTATTGAGTGTTTATTGGATTGCTAAATGGCATGATGTCAAAATACGAGAAGATAAAGATGCAATCACACTTTTAGAATCTCAAAATGTTTGGTATACTACATGGGGGGAATGGTATAGTCATAAATATTCGAGTAAAAATATTTATTCTTATACTAAAGAAATTACTGATGACAATTCCACTGATGATTTTTCTAGAATCCATATCAAAAATAATTTTTCAAATGAGAATGGTTGGCAAGTTCCTGGTACAGTATTTATTGAATGGAACGGCAGTAACCCCTCATCTTGGATTGATTCAGTCAACCTTGAAGCCAATGAAAAAATTCTGAGAAATGGCTACAGATATGCAGATGGTGGAGCTTACTTGACTCTTAGCCCAGGTCAAGAAATTATTTTGGAATTCATAGGTACGGCTCCTCAATTATTAATCACACCACAATTAACATTTAACGGCCTACATCACTCGGTAACAATCGTTGGCCATCACGTTACAGACTTACACCAATGGAGCTCAGATTTTCATGATTCTCAACTTCGTTTTACATGGTTAATTGAAAGGCCAGCTGCGATTAAAATGAATTGGATTCTGCCAATTATTGCAGTTAGTGTACTGGTTGCTACCCCCGCAATTATCAAAAATTTGGTTCGACGCGACCAAGATTCTCAAAATCATTAATCAGAGTTGAATATCGGGACCCCTTATATCCACTCCTGAATCTTTCATTGTTTGTACGATTGAAGAAATTACAATATCACTCAGAATTTCTGGTGGATATGATCCTTCTTCTATGATATTTTCACTATTCACCCACTCGGTAACACATGAGGAGGTTACTAAGCCGGTGGTTCTAGCCATAGATGATCCATCAGTTCCACCATGGTCTTCGATAGTCCAATGAAAAGATTCTCCATTTTCACACTCGACCTTTACTTCCATCCATGTAAATTCCGGTCGATTAATATTAAATTTCCAATCTAGGATAAGTGATTCCGTATCTAATTTTCCACTTCTTTTTTCATCGATGTATCTCTGAATATGACCCGGCCATCTCACGGTATATTCTGCCATGTCTTGTGCAGGTATTGTATCGAGAAGGCTGCGTAACCCATCGGTCAGAAAGGCTTCCATCTCTCCTTTTCCTTCTACATCGATTCGATGCCGTTCACTCAAAGCAGGAAGTACACTTTCCATCCGGTCACGAATGATTCTGGCGGGGCGAGTATATTCGGCAATCACATCACTTGGTGAAAATGGCGCCATGTAACTCCATTCTGAATCTGGCTCACTAGGATTACCCCCAACCCTCACTTCTGCGCTGACTATACCTTCACCTTTTCTTGCTGCATAAGCAATTAACATGTTTGACAGTCCCGGAGCGATTCCAACATCCCATAGCAGCCGAGCACCTGTTTCTTTGGCAGTTTCATGAAGTATATCTGGTGTGACCTCACTAAAACTCAAGTCGATGATTCGATAACCCCAATCCACTAAATTCATAGTTGCTTGATGTCCTAAATCTCCAGGTAACATGTTCACTACAAAATCAACTTCACCATATTTTTCCAAATGATTGGAATGTTCTATCGCATCTCCTAGATGTAAATGAATTGAATCACATTCGTCGAGCCTAGGTGGCTCGGAAATTTCGTGAACATGAATGACGTGTCCAAGGTTAGCTAATCTGTTTACTACGAATGTACCAACCAATCCACAACCGAGACAATGTACGTTAGCCATGGACTTCGGTTATCGGTTGAGGTATTGTCTGTAACGGTTCGGGCTTTTCCAATACTTTTTCTCCACAGCCTTCATTGAGGATAATGCAGGCGAAACGCCGTGGCAACTGACTCTCGAATTGACCCTTGGTCGTCCGAACAGCCTACAGACTACAAAAAATTGGTCGACAAATTCGGTTTGGAATCAATTGATTTATCAAAAATTCCAAATCCAAATCAACTTTATCGAAGAGGAATTATTTTTGCTCATCGTGATTTAGATAATATTCTCAATTCGATTGAGAGAGCTTCCCCCTTCGGTGTTTTAACTGGATTAATGCCGAGTGGAAAAATGCATCTTGGTCACAGTATGGTGATTGAGCAAGTTAAATGGTTTCAAGAACAGGGTGGTGATGTAACTGTTACTGTAGCTGATTTGGAATCATTGGCGACACGGGGAATCTCACTTGAAGATGGTCGAAAAAATGCATTGAACGAGTACATACTCAACTATGCTGCTATGGGTCTTGACCCCGATAATACAAATGTGTATTTTCAAAGTTCACGATCTGCTGTACAACGATTGGCATTTACCTTAGGCAAGAAAACTAATTTGTCAGAGTTCGAGGCTATCTATGGATTTGGGGGAGACACAAATTTGGCACATGTCCAAGCTCCTCTTATACAAGCTGGTGATATTCTCCATCCAATGTTGGATGAATATGGTGGCCTAAGGCCAATCGTTGTTCCAGTAGGCATCGATCAAGACCCTCATCTAAGGTTAACACGAGGATTAGCAGGAAAATCGAATTGGTTTAATGTGAAGGGTAGAAAATATGGTGGCTTGACAGTTGCATTATCTGTTCAAGATGAAAATTCTCAAGCTTTTGGTATCGATTCTAATGGTCGAGTGGATCGAAAAATCCGCTCTGAAATATTCAATGATATTCAAGCCGTCTTAGTTAAATTAGGTTTTGCTGATATTTTAGCAAATCCAAAACACGGAACATTAGAATTACCTGGTGCCACCTTAGACGACCGTTCTAATATACGACTTGCCCTTCTGTCTTTAGAACGAAATATGGGGGGAATTGGATTGATGCCACCATCCTCTACCTACCATCGTTTTGTTGTAGGAATGACTGGGGACAAAATGTCTTCTTCTAAACCAGAAACAACAATTTTCCTTGATGATTCCATTGATGTAATGTCGAAAAAAGTCAAGCGTGCATTTTCTGGCGGCCAAGCTACGATAGAAGAACATCGGAGACTTGGAGGAGACCTAACGAAGGATGTTGCATTTCAATATTTACAGTATTTCTTCGAATCTGATGATGATGAATTAGCTTCTATTGGTCGCGAATATCAATCCGGAAGAATGTTAGCTGGTGAAATAAAGCAATTATGTATTGAAAGAGCAGAAACTTGGCTGAAAGATTTGGCTGAAAAGAGAGCGGCTTGGGAAGATAGACTTGACGAATTTTTAGCTGAAGATGCACTTTAAATTAAATCATCTGCGTCGAAAACGGGTACGGTTGGGCCGACTCGAAGTGTATCCAATTCATTTGTTGACAATTCTCTTGATATAGCCAATGCGTCTAGAATTTGACTATGCCCCATCGGGTCTAATAATTGTAATTTAACTGGTAATTCGCCATTTTTCACTAGGTTTATTTCAGATAAAAGTTGACTACATTTCTCTTGATTTTCTCTTTCGGTTGAATCTGTTAAAGATTGCCGGTAAATGAGACTTACAGCATCTTCAAATCGATTTAACACACCTTCTATATTTGATATATAACCAGTTGACGATCCCCCCGGCTCGACCTCTAAACCTAATTCTTCAATAATTACTGTACATGATGATGAACGAACAATTCGTACATTCATTTTTTCAATACTATCAACATTCATCTCCCAGGCTCCCGGTTTTTTCCCTTCTGCTGGAATGAAATCAGTATGCCTCCATCCACATTTATCGCACATCATTGTCATTTGGGTATGTTCTCCAAAATATGGTATCTCCGAACTATGGACAATCATCGTTAATCCCGAAATAGATGAGCAGATTGGGCAGGGTTGTTCAATTATGCTTTCCAACAAATCACAGCCTAATCATTCCATTCCTTTTTTGGTACTAAAAGTTGGAGGTAAGAGCAGTAATCTTTCACGGCCTATGCCGAATACGGTGCCGGAAAGGTCTCCTTCAATGAATTGTTGTAATTTTTTCACAGCAGCATGTAATTCGACTTCACGATTCACCAATCCACTCATTTCTACGATTACAATATCTCCGTCCGCGACCCAATTCATTAATTCAGAAGTGCCGGTAATATCGTCGAGTACTGCTCTGTGAATTATGGTGTCTTCAACAACACGCGGCACTGGTGCTTGTGGATATTTGTCTGCCAAGTCATGATATTCTTGTTCAGGACTTAAATTAGTATTTGTTCTATTTGGGATGCTAGGCATGTTTATCCATCGAGGTTCGACATCATTCCCCCTCGCCATATGTAATGGTAATAGTTCTCTCCTTTCACACCTGCGGTGAACTATATTGAGCAATTCTCATTTATGCACTATCTGAAGTTTCGACGAATTCTTTCCCAACGCATTCATAAAGGACAGGATTCTAGTTTGATTCGTCGGGGACCTCCCCTAGACGAGGTGAATTTGATGCACACAACTTCTGAAGCGGTTAAGACAGGAACCAGTACAATTGGAATTACCTTTGATGGTGGCGTTGTCGTCGGTGCAGATCATCGAGCAACTATGGGCCATTTTATTGCGAATAAAAGTGTCCAGAAATTGTTCCGAATCGCAGATAATATGGCTTTGACAACCGCTGGCTTAGTCGGACACGCTCAATCACTATCTAGGACCCTTGCAGCAGAATTACGTTTGTACGAACTTAAACAAGGGAACTTAATGACTGTAAAAGGAGCAGCGACTTTGACTGCTAATATTTTGGTCGGCCGCCCCCACTATGTTCAACTTCTAATTGTAGGCGTCGATGAATCGGGTCCTAGCGTATTTAGCATCGATTCAGCAGGCGGTTCAATTCCTGATGCTTACTGTGCAACTGGATCGGGTTCTCCATATATGTACGGTGTTCTAGAAGATCAATACCGAGATGGTATGGATGAGAAATCTGCTTTACAAGTTGCAGCCAAATCATTACTAGCATCAGCTCAAAGAGATGCTGCTAGTGGAAATGGTATGGATCTAGCAGTCATCACTGCAGAGAAAGGATTCCAATTTCTTTCACCTGAGCAAGTCACTGATTTGCTTTCTTCACTTTGAAATTCACGACGCCTTTGAGTGACTCCATACAACGGAGTTTTCACAATTGTCGTGGGCTCGCAGAGAGGTATTTTCATGCGATTAACATTAACTGAACTAAAGAAAAAAATAGCAACGGTCATTCCCAAGAATATCGACTACGAGGTCGATCTTGAAGCTGGATCAATTTCGATTATTACCAAGACCCCAAAGTCATTTGTTGATGGTGCTGAAAATTTAACTGTAAAAATAGCTAAATTAGTCAAAAGAAAAATAGTTGTCAGACCTCACCCCAGTATTTTAGTCGATGAAAAACAGGTACACGAAAAAGTTTCACAAATTATTCCTCCAGAAGCGGAAGTAAGGAAAATTTGGCTTGATCCCGCGCTCAGTGAGGTTATTTTAGAATGTGATAATCCAACTGCAGCAGTGGGGCCCAAAGGTGCTCATATTTTGGAATTAAGGGACAATATTGGTTGGCTGGTAAATGTAGTTCGTGCACCATCGATAGAAAGTCGGACTCAACACGATATTCGCAGATATAGAAAGGAAATGGGGGATGAACGTAAGGCTTTGATGAGAAAATTTGGCACTCGAATTTATCGACAAAAGCGATCTGGTGAACCATGGGTTAGGATAACTGCCCTAGGTTCATACCGCGAAGTTGGTCGTGCAATGCATTTGATAACCACTAACGAATCAAAGGTATTAGTCGATGTAGGAGCAAAACCAACTACGAATAAAAATGAAATCCAACCATTTTTCTCTGCTCCTGAATTGATGCCATTAGATAATTTAGATGCAATAGTAATCACTCATGCACATGTAGACCATATCGCGATGTTACCAGTTCTATTCCGTTATGGCTATCGAGGTCCAGTTTATTGTACTCCACCGACGCGTGATTTGATGACTTTATTACAAATTGATTACATCAAAGTCAGTGCTGCCGAAGGAAATGAACCTCCATATTCAAAGGCAGATATTCAAGAATGTATTAAACATGTTATCGATATAAATTGGGGCGAAAAAACAGATATCGCACCAGATATCAAAATGACGATGGAAAACGCGGGACACATTCTTGGTTCTTCGAGTGTATATATGAATGTTGGAGAAGGAAAAAATGAACATCGAATATTATTCTCTGGAGATATTAAATATGAAAAATCTTGGTTATTCGATGCGGCAACTGTAAGATATCCAAAAGTCGACACTCTGATTATCGAATCTACTTATGGAGGCCCTCAAGATCTTCAACCAACTCGGGAAGCAGCTTCACATGAATTACAAGAATTAATTATGGATGTAATTGGTCGAGGTGGAAAAATTTTCTGTCCGGTTTTTGCTGTTGGACGTTCTCAAGAAGTGATGATTGCAATAGATGAATTGTTCAAATCTGGTAAAGTTTCTCCATGCACTGTTTGGTTAGATGGAATGATTTCTGAAGCCACTGCAATTCATTCTAGCCACCCTAAATTTTTAAATCGTGATTTGAGAAAAAAGATGTTGAAGGGTGGAACTGAGAACCCCTTCCATTCAAAGTGGTTTAAGCAGGTTGAATCTAGGGATCAACGAGAGTCCATTCTTTTGGATCCTAGCCCTTGTATCGTTTTGGCTACTAGTGGAATGATGACCGGAGGACCAATCGTTGAATATTTCAAACACTGGGCACCTGAACCATCGAACACCCTCTGTTTTGTTGGTTATCAAGCATCAGGCACCCTAGGTAGTCGTCTTCGCGATGGCCATTCTACCGTTCCCCTTGTAGACAAGGGTCAAACATTGATGATTGAAGTGAATTGTTCACTTAGAAAAATTGACGGATTTAGCGGACATTCCGATAGGAAACAATTGATGGATTATGTAGCCGCGCTAAATCCGACACCAAGAAAAATCATTTGTCACCACGGTGATGCGCACACGTGTAATGCATTTAGGCAAGGTTTGAGGGAGAAATTCCGTGTTCAAACATATGCGCCAGCAAACTTAGAGACTCTGAGACTGCTTTGATTACAAAAGTGGAGTATCAAACCCCTCATTAATTGGATCGCTAGCATGAGTCGCTTCGATATTGTCCTCTCCTTCGTCGCTTCGAAGAACCTCTTCAAGATTGTTTTTAATTTCATGTTTTCCCGATTTTTTTGAAAGAAAGAATAAGGGAAAAGGAGTCAACATTAGATACGCCCAAGCTTCGACAGAGGGGCCATCTTTTGTGAATGAGTTTATAGAAAGAGCGATTAAAATTACAGTAAAAAACCAAATGATATATGATTTGCTCGTTCCGAACACAATACCCCGTGATGGCTTTGTTTGAAATTACTATCGTTGATGGCAACAATTTATCGACTATTAGTTTCGACTATCGGTTATGGGCGGCGAATGGATATTGGTTCGCTGTAAATGTGGTCATTCTTTTGGAAGTCAGAATTTCCAATCTGCTTATTGCAATCGTTGTAATTCTAACCAAAAATTATCTATTAATGCAAAATTTGAGACTAATTCAGATTTAGCCTTAGCAGTTTCTGCTGCTAATTTACCAAAAGGACTCCATAAAGAATTTTCAAAAAAGTTGAAGATTGAACGGCAGAAAAATATCAAATCTAAATCTAATAGTGATAGTGGTGGCGAAATGATGCTTAGAATTATGAAAAATTCATTAGACGACAATGGAAATCTTAGTTTGGAATCGGTCAAAAATTCAATGTTAATAGAGGGAATCGACAATACAACGGTCGAACAAATAATTGGTCAAGCAGAAATGCAAGGATTATTGATTAGAGTGGATTCTAATACATGGAATTGGTTGGGTTAAGTTCATGACCCAATCGTTGGTGGGCGGTTTACTCACAGGGCCTGTGGGTTAGTCTGGTCTATGCTTGTTCGTTTGGGACGAACAGACTCTGGTTCAAATCCAGGCAGGCCCACCATAATTTTGATGTTTATTCACCTTATAATAATTAATTAATTCATAATTATTGATCTTCATTTTCCATAACTCTCCTTATCGCTTCTATATCGAAGGCGCTAACTGCAACTTCTAGTGCAGCTTCTAGAGAATACCATTCTACCTTTTCAATTTCATCATCCTTCGGAATGATTTGGGTGGCATCTATATCCATCATCGTGTGGTAAGTAAATGATAGCCAATTCAATCCATTTTCACCAAATATCGCTTGTTGAATGAGTGCTCCATCAACACCTGGAATTTCTTCACCGCATTCCGATTTTGGGTCTGCAATGGTAATATTAAGTCCTAATTCTTCTTTGGCTTCTCGAGTGGCACCAGTACGTGGATGTTCTGAATAATCGACAAAACCTCCAGGAAGTGTCCAGCAACCAGTAAAAAATCCTCTCCGAACTTTGGCAAGAAGAATTTCATTTTTTGAATTTTGAATAATAACCTTCGAAACCACACGATGCAATGTTCGATAAACTGATTCTCGAGCTACTGGGTCAACTGCACTATCACTGATTACAGCATCCTTCCACGCCCAATTTTCAGGCCAGGAAATATTTGGTAATGCGATGATAATCTCATGTTCATCATTTCCTAATCGGAAATTATTCCGTCGTTTCTCTGTCCAAGTCAATCCTAGATCGGCAGCTTCTATTGGTGTCGGTAAGCGAATTAGAAATTCTCCACCTTCCCAAGTAGTTCTTCCAGTCCGGGGTATCGCAGGACCCGTACCATCGACATATAGGAGGAGTAGTTTCCCATCATGTTCGAGATGAATGTGTCGTCGCAACGTTATCTCCATTTAATGATAGAAAGGTTCAGCAATGAACCCAACGGATGTTCAATATCCTAAAATATCGCTTAATTGAGTTTTATAGAAATTTGCAGATTCTTGTAGACTCATTAGTTCATGTTCTTCTAAATCTAATTCAATTATTTCTTCAACTCCATTTTTACCTAGAATAATTGGTACGCCGATGTATACATCTTCTAACCCATATTCACCGTTTAGGAGGGCAGAACATGGCAATAGCCTTCGCCTATCATTTAACACCGCTTCAGCCATAATAGCAGCAGCACTTCCGGGGGCATAGAAGGCACTTCCACGTTCCAGTAATTTGACAATCTCTCCACCTCCACTCGCAGTTCTTTTAGAAATTGCATCAATGGTTTCTTCATCTAGAAGTTGAGTGATTGGAATTCCTCCAGCTGTAGTATATCTTGGCAGTGGAACCATGGTGTCTCCATGGCCTCCCAATACCATTGCTTGGACATCTTCATTCGAACATCCGATTGCATCCGAAACAAAGTGAGTCATGCGAGCAGAGTCCAGAATTCCTGCTTGGCCAATTACTCGATTCGAAGAGAATCCTGTAACTTTTTGCATGTGATATGTCATTAAATCTAGTGGATTGGTCACCATGATTATGATTGCATTCGGAGCGTGCTCCTTAATTCCAGTTCCAACTTGAGTGATAATTTCTGCATTTTTACCGATTAAATCTTCTCTTGACATCCCCGGTTGTCTCGGGAAACCCGAAGTGACGACGATTACGTCTGAATCTGCAATGTCTTCGTAACTTGATGTTCCAGTTACAATTCCATCATAATTCAAAACCTGTCCGCCTTGACTCATATCTAGAGCTTTACCTTTTGCAAACCCTTCATAAATATCCAAAAGAACAATTTCACCCAATTTTCTTTGTGCTAGAACGAATGCACAAGATGCCCCAACGTTCCCTGCACCAATCACTGTAATTTTTCTCGCTTCGCGTGCCATGAACTCACTTCGTTTTGACCGCATCGCCTTATGTCCTTAGCCTTTAGTGAAAGAACGATTCTCAACATGTGCAGGGACAAGATTCATTTGGGCATGCTATTTAGGAATATTTGTGAAAAATTCTAATAACTCTTACATTCCATTATTGTTAATTGGAATATTTCCGACTTTGTCGATTTACATTAATTATGGTGTAGATTATTCGGTATTATTTTCTCAAATATCATTTATTACATTAAAGATCCTTCTCATAGGGGTGCCGATATATTGGACTCTTCGTGTCGATAAGGAAAAAATAGATTTTTTCATACCTAAATCACTAGGCATCAAATACGGTTTTATTTCAGGAATTGCGATGGCATCAATTATTTTGACGACCTATTTGTTATTTTCTAATACTATTAATATTGATCTAATGAAATTTGAAATTGGGGAAACCGGCTTATTGACGCCAAAAATATTTGTTTTGGGTGTACTATATTGGATTTTTGTCAACTCACTTGCTGAAGAATTTGTTTTCAGAAAATTTGTCGCCACAAAATTATTTGATATTACCGATAATCAAATTATTGCAATTGCGGGTTCTGCAACATTTTTCACCTTTCATCATACACTGGCTCTGACGTATTATTTTGAACCATGGCAAGTAATCATATCGTCAATTGGTATTTTTGGAGCAGGTGTGATTTGGTCCTGGCTCTACCTTCGTTTTAATTCTGTATTCGTCTGTTGGATCTCACATTCAATATGCGATGTTGCTATCTTTGGAATCGGCTATATTTTACTGTTCTAAACTCTAATTTCATACCGCTTTCATTATTACACCTGAACGGCATCATCCGTTTGATTCAATAATCGTCTTCGTTTCGGAAGTCCATCTACTATGAGCCTATGGCTGATTATGAGGGGTGACAAAATATGCTACTTGGAGTTATTAAAGAACCAGATGGTGAAAAAAGGGTCGCTATTATTCCAAATTCGATTAAGAAATTAAGGAAAGCAGGATTCAATATTATTATTGAAGAAGGAGCTGGAATTAGCGCCAATCATTTAGATTCGGAGTATGAAAAAGCAGGAGGGAAAATTGGTTCAAGGCAAGATGCATTAACTGCAGATATTATTGTGTCGATTAGATTGCCAGAAGTTTCCATACTTCGAAATTCACAAATGGTGGCTTGTGTTTCAGATCCATTTCGTAATGCTCAGAAAATTTCTTCTTACATTAAAAAGAGCATCACTTTGTTTTCGATGGATATGATTCCTCGTCGATTATCTAGAGCTCAATCCATGGATGTAAATTCCAGTCAAGACAATTTAGCAGGATACAAAGCCGTTCTTTTAGGAGCGTCTCAAGTTCCCAAAGGAATTCCTATGATGACAACTTCCGCTGGAACAATTCGACCCGCTAAAGTCGTGATAATGGGGAGTGGCGTTGCAGGTCTACAAGCCATTGCAACAGCCAAAAGACTAGGTGCAGTAGTATATGCATCAGATGTGAGGAAATCCGCAGCAGAACAAATCGAATCTGTCGGTGGTAGATTTATCGAAGTAGAAGGTATGGATGATTTTGAAGATGAAGCTGGATATGCTAAGCCACTAACGCTTGAATTTATTCAAAAAGTGAATGATACTGTATGCGAGGTCGCTTCTGATGCTGATATAATTGTCACTACTGCTAGAATTTTTGGTCGACCTGCTCCAATTACGGTTCCCTCATCTGCAGTTTTAAATTTCAAATCTGGAGCAGTAATTGTCGATATGAATTCCGACGTTGGAGGTAATTGTGAATTAACTAAACCTGGTGAAATTTTCACCACTGATAATGGAGTGATAATAGTAGGGACATCTAATCTTCCAGGAACTGTTGCAAATTCTGCTAGCATGTTATATTCAAACAATCTTACTACATTTATTACATCTATTTCTAAGGATGGTAATATTGTTCTTTCTGAGGATGATGATATTCTGGTTGGCCCATCTGAAGATTCAGACTTTTATGTGCCAGGAATGGGAGGAGTATTAATTTGCTCCAATGGTAAAATTCACTCCAAACAAACTCGACTTGGGGGTGTTTTATGATGACTCCTGAAATGTTAATTGCTTCCATTACATTATTTGTTCTGGCAATTTTTCTCGGTTTTGAATTAATTACAAAGGTTCCTTCTATGCTACATACTCCTTTGATGAGTGGTGCGAATGCTATTTCTGGAATCAGTGTAGTTGGTGCATTGCTTGCAGCGAATGTGGCGTATGAAGGCGGCAATACTGCAATCTCTGGCTTACTTGCGTTCGTGGCTATCGTATTAGCTATGATTAATGTTGTTGGTGGATTTGCAGTAACAAATAGAATGTTGAAAATGATTGCTGGAAAGAAGAGGAGGGACTGATCATGGATTCATCATGGGTCACTATTGGTTATTTGATTTCAGCCGGTTTTTTCATATTCGGTCTGAAAATGCTTGGGCATCCACGAACAGCACCTAAAGGAAATCAATATGGAATGCTTGGTATGCTACTTGCAGTTATTACAACAATTGCACAAATGCAATTAGGTGAGGATGGAATTATTTCTTGGACATTAATAATTTCTGGAATACTTACCGGTTCAATTATTGGATATATTATGGCCGCAAAGGTCGAAATGACGGGAATGCCTGAATTGGTGGCACTGTTCAATGGATTTGGTGGAGCAGCTTCCGCTCTCGTTGCTCTTTCTGAAAGTTGGACATATATTGCCGAAGGTCGGATTGAGCCAACTGGATTAGATCTCTATGTAATCGTAATTGCAGCTGGGTTATCGGCGTTGGTTGGATGGATGACATTAACTGGGTCACTACTTGCTATGTATAAATTAAAAGGTGGTATTGAAGTATTTGGCAAATGGATCAAAACTCCCACATGGGGTCCATCTTGGTTGAATCCTGTCAAGGCAATATTATTCGCATCAGTAATTGCTTTGATTTATTTAAGCATCAATGATTTAGGAAACTCAGACTATTTGTGGGGGATAATAGCAGTTTCCTGCCTCTTGGGAATTGTACTCGTATTACCAATCGGTGGCGCGGATATGCCAGTTGTAGTAAGTTTGTTAAATTCCCTATCAGGTATAGCTGCGGCGTTCACAGGTTTTATCATAAACAATAGTGTGTTAATAATTGCAGGTAGTTTAGTAGGAGCTTCCGGATTAATTTTGACTTTTATCATGTGTAAGGCGATGAATCGAAAATTGGTTGATGTGCTTTTCAAATCATTTGGAGGGTCTACAAAAGAATCACTAACTCGTACAAAAGTTGGAAGTGATGCTGAAGAAGTTGCAATGATGGCTGATGGAGCTCAAAAAATCATCATTGTTCCTGGATATGGGATGGCCGTAAGTCAATGTCAACACCAGGTGAAGGAGTTCGCTGATTTGATGACTGAGAAATTTGGCACAGAAATCAAATTCGCTATCCATCCAGTGGCTGGTAGGATGCCGGGCCACATGAACGTACTTCTTGCTGAAGCAAATGTGCCATACGAACAGTTGATTGAAATGGAAAAAATTAATCCTGAGTTTTCAGACTGTGATATGGCAATCGTAATCGGTGCTAATGACACCTGTAATCCTGAGGCAAGGACTGGAGAGGGACCTCTTGCGGGCATGCCAATCATAGATGCTGATAAGGCTAGAACGGTAGTGATAATCAAGAGAAGTCTTTCAGTAGGATATGCAGGAATTGACAATGACTTGTTCTATGAAGATAAAACAATGATGCTTTTCGGTGATGGTAAAAAGATGATGAACGAACTTAATTCTGCTATTAAGGAGTTATAAGTTCAATATTTCAAAATCAAAGGCCGCCGAGTAATGGTTATGAGATGAATGATTCTCCAAAGTTTCAAAGGTGTTAGGATGCGGTCCCGGGTAACACAAGCACTAATCGTATTACTCATTGTGGGAATGCTTTCTTTTTCATCATTAGCTAGTAATAATGGGCCTCCGGGGACAAATGATCAAGGAGATTCTACAGTTGAATATGGATGTACTTGCCATAATTCTGGTTCACCTTCAAATCAAGCAGTGGTAATGATTACTGGGATACCAGTAATGTATGAAATGGGTTCATCTTATGACTTTACAATAACTGTCGCAGATTCGTTAACACTTTCAGGCGGAGATGGAAATACAAAAGCGGGATTCCTATTCTCTTCGAATTCTGTTGGTCAATTTTCTTGGTCTGATGATGAAGATATTCGAAATGCGGACGGTAATCCTGATGATATTTCAAACTCAGATGCTGACGCGGATGGAATTTGGGTTGTAACTTGGAGTGCCCCTTCGAGCGATGTTGGTTCAGTTCACTTTTATTTAGCTGGAAATTCAGTAGATAGTAGTGGTGCTGCTGATGCTGGTGATTATTGGAATTTATTGAGTTTTTCTATTACTGCACCAGGAACAATTTCTGAAGATGAAAGTGGTGCTGTGCTTTCTACCCGAACTATCTCAGTCGGTGATTACGATTCATTATTTGTTATCGAAGAATCCGCATCAGAAATAGAAGCAGCGCGTCAGAAGGCGATATCAGAAAGAGTGTTTTCCCAAGGAAATTTATTCTATTGGTTTAGTTTGGCATTATTAATTGTCGGGGCAGTTGTTCAGAGAGAAATATTTGATAGAAAGTATGGTGAAAACCCCGAATACCTCTCCTCCGAATTAGCGTATCCTCAAGGATTACGTCGCGGATTAGTTGCCATATTATCATTCTATTTTGGAGTGAAGTGGTTATCCGAAGGAAATGTTTCTGATTTTTCCGTTGGAATGACGTTATTCGTCAGTGGATGGGCTTTTTACGGAGTTTATCGAACAGTTTTGTCAACCACAATTGACCCCGAAGTCAAGGATATACTTTGAAGATGTCATCACTTGTCAAAAACGATTTTAGCTTTGATTTTACAAATCATCTCATCCAATTAAGAAGCATCTTTCAAAAATCAGCACTGATGGTAATTATTTCTTCAATAATCCTATCATTTTTCATCGACGACTTAATTTTATTATGGTTTGAATTTATTAATATCGGACATAACTCATTGAATTTAACAAATTATTCGCCTTCAGATTGGCTGAGTATTAGATTCTCTCTCGTCTTAATATTAGCATGTATTGTTGTGTTGCCATTTTTTTCGATAATGCTTCGTAAATTTACAATTATCGGCATGACATCTAAAGAAAATTTATGGTTCACACTGACACTATTCTTCAGTACAACATTAACTCCTTTGATTTTCATTTTGGTCTGGATATATATAATTCCGTTATGGATCGAATTATTTGAAATTGCATCATTGGTTGAATCCGTAGGGAAAAGATATGATGCAGTATCAATACTTGGAATTGGAATAGGTATTTCTTGGGTAATATTGATTGGTAACATGGTGATAATGACATTAGGGTTCGCTAGGTTAATTGGTTTGGTTGAAAATGGTCAAGCTAAATTCAGGATACGCATTATGCTAATATCCACCTCAATTCTAATATTATCACTCCCATTTGTTTATGATGGTTTGCGAGTGTTTATTTCTGTAATTACCATTCTTATTGCAGATCGAATTTCAACAACAGTACCTAACCCTATACTTGGTACAAGAATATTCGAAGTATCTGATGTCTCTTTCAAAGGAAAAATCAGTAGAATAGGGGTGATTGATTGTTCTTGTGAAGGATCTAGCCCAACCATTCCTGATTCATGGAACTATGAAGGTGTAGCAAATCCAAAGTGTAATGCAATATGTTTAAATTCATTTGAACAATATGCAATAATTGATTTAATTGTTGAAAAAAAGTTATCTCAACTAATAATCACTGGCTGTGATGCTTCACCTTTGCCCGTTTGGATGCAAGAAAGAATCAAAAATAATCGATGTGAATTTTCAGGATTAAATTGGCTTGACTGTTCGAATATTAACGAAGACGGAATGCTCAAATCTCTCCAATTTCCTTTAGAAGAGTAGTTCAAGGATGCATTGGATTGAAAGCAGGTATCGATGAGCGTGAAGTATGAATGCAGCGAGGGCCATTGCTGCAGTCACATTATTGCTATTCGGCTTATTTGTGAATACAAATCCCGCATTGGTCGATGATTGGTTAGAGTCAAATGTTGATAATTCGGATAATGAAGAAAATATTTTAGTAGGTATTCAACCTAGAGAAAATTGGCTTGTCCTCCAAGTATCTTTTCCGTCTCATGAATTTGATAAACAAGCTGCTTTAGCACAATTATCTGGATCTGACTCTGTTGAATCATATATTTCTCAAGTTTCTGCAGAGAATTCAATAGTTGTAACCACATTATTTGGAGAAACTTGGGAATCTGTTGAACCTTTACGGTTTTGGGGTGCAGATAGCTCTGAAACACGTGATTCTGGATTAGATGGCGCTGGAGTTGGTGAATTAGTAAAACAGGTTGTTAAATCTAGATTGACTGATGAAAATCTTTCCCAATGGGATTTAAATTCAGATGGTATTATTGATCGATTATTAATTCTTCATTCTGCAAACCCACAAGAAATCAGTGGAAACTCTAACTCAATTTGGAGCCATTTTTCTGAATTAGATGAACCGATAAAACTTGGATCATGGACAATTCCTCATTACACAATTGCCTCTACTGAATCCGGAATGGGAACTATTGCTCATGAAATGATACATCAGATGGGGGCATTAGATCTTTATGATGTACATAGTGAATTACCCACTCGTTCTTGGAATGGCGTAGGTGATTGGGGGTTGATGGCCAGTGGTAATTGGAATGGAAATGGAGCCTCTCCTGCACTGCCCATTGCCTCGACCTTGGGTATTATTGGTGCGAATAGATCAATTATTATCGATCCATATATTGGTGGTGAATTTGAATTATTTCCGTTATCTAATGGGGGTCAATATCTTTCTATTGAAAGTTCAGAGAATGAATATTTCCATATTTCATATCGTTCAGTTCATGGATTTGATTCAAGTTTACCTGGTTCAGGAATTTTGGTCGAGCATCAAAATAGGAATAATGGCGATGAAAGAAACAATTTAGTCAATACTGATCCAAAAAATGCTTGGGTAATTATTGTCGAAGCAGATGGTGATGATGCGTTAATCCGTAATCGAGATCGCGGTAGTTCTGGGGATCCATTTCAATCTGGAGATGTGTTTGGGGGAATTAATTATGAAAATGGCATGTCACTCAGGGATTATCGGGGCAGATTAGTTAATTGGGTTGCCGAAGTAAACCATATAACGGTGGATAGTGCTGTAATTACAATTTCTCCTACTCAATCCGTTGATTCTGTAAAAGTAATCCCCCCTCCTTCTCCGATTGAATTATTGGAAGGTGAATCGGCTTTTGTTGATGTCATTGCCCCTTTTTCTTGTAATTTAAATTACAATATTTCATCATTTCCTGGACATAATTATTTTGATTCAATAATTATTCCTGAAGGATTGAATTTAATCAAAATCATTGAAGTCAATAGCAGTTCTCCCACTGCTGGAAAAATCAATGGATTGATTGGTTGCTCAAATTCAGACTCAACGAATTTTGAATTAGATTGGTATATGGTTGGAAACCGAATAATTACGACAGAGGTCATTTTGAAAATTAATTCTAAACAAAGTTCTCAAATTATTGTTAATCTTGATTATGCAGGGACGGGTTCTCGAAATTATGACATCACTATAGATGGTCCTGCATCAAGAATTTCTAGTGTCCTCTCTCAAGGTGAAATAACTTCAGGAGAAGGAATAGTAATCGATATTGACCCCGATGGGCTATTGGTTCCAGGCATGATTGCAAAGGGGGAAATAATTTTTGTCGATGATTTCGGAATAGAACAAAGAGTTCATATTGTTTTTGAAGCGGAATCCTCTTTTGATACAAATTCAATCCTTTCTTGGTTATCGGAACCGTCAAATGGAATATTGATGATTACAATTCTTCTGGCTTTTTCTATTATCAGTGGAGGTAAAGATAAAACCAATCAAAAACTTCAGCCAAATGACGAAACAGAACATTAATTATTTTCTAATAGGATTATTCCATCTTGCATTAGTAGGCGGCCGAGTTATCGCTAAAAATCCCAAAATTCCATTATTTTCAACCGGGTAAAGCCATGTTTTGTTTACTCCTGAAGCCAACCTAGATGTCAGACATGCATCTCCCCAATCCATTGATTTTTCATCAGGGTCAGATATCAACCAAGGGGCGTGATCTTGGCCTATTGGTTGATCATAACATCTCCATCGAGTGCCGTATTTGAATCCGGGTCTTGGATGTAATCCTCTAGATAAAAGGTCAGATAGAATTTTTGCGCCTGATGAAAGTGGATTTTGATTTTGAATTAGTTCTACAGAATATGAATCTAAGAATCTACCTTCATCCATTGGAATACCCAATTGTTCTACGGGCCAAGTTTTGGTGGAATTGAAAAAACGGTTTCCTTCACCAATGTCAATACTATTTTCTGAATTCAATTTATTGAGTACTGATTGGGAAGGTGAAATTAATTGCCCTTTAGGTGATATATTAGCTAAATTGTAAGTCACAACAGCCTGTTCGTCATCAACAATTAATATTTCAGCAATCCTGTTCTTATTTTCAACTAATTTACTCCATTCTATTAATTCAACAGGGTTGAAAAGATCCGTTGAGCGGAACCAACGTATTTCAGAAACAGGATCACTATTCCTTGGGTGGCTATTTGAATCCCACCTTAATCCCCAAGTGCTTTTTGCGAATGAATGATTCATTTGATGTAGATGATTGTGTAACACAATTCGATTACCTGGCATACGTAAGGCTTCTAAAATTGAAAACTCATCAATTAAATTGGGTTCCAAAGAGAGCATCTCCATTAGCCAATTAGATGATGGTAAATCGATGTGCCGGTATTTATGGCAAAACAACAATTCTGAAGATGTTAAATGCAGAATGCCATTTTGGTTTGGCATTCCTAAAGCGGATTTATTCCAAAGCCTATCTGCAGCTTGGCCGCCATAACTCCAGCATCCGTCCCGGAATTCCATAGTCACACTAAAGCATTCTATTTTTCATCTAGTCGGTTCCATAAATATCATTCATGGGATGCGACACGCCGTCTTTGTATGATAGACGAAGAACGACAAGAAAGAGTTAATCGGTTAAAAAACCTCAGGATTCTATTAGATTCTATGGAATCATCTAGAGTGACTTTAATCGGCGATGTAATGTTAGATAGATATCACCATGGTTACGCTAATAATTTGAATTCAACTGCCCCTGTACCAGTTTTGAAAATTACTAGTTCAGAGGAATCACCAGGTGCTGCAGCACATATTGCTCGAGGACTTCATTCACTTGGTTTATCAGTTGCATTTTATTCATGCGTTGGTGGTGACTCAGAAGGTCAGACCATAAAATCTCTACTAAATGAGGATGGAATCGATGTTTCAGGTATTGAATTAGTTCACGGAGTAAAGACTTTGACTAAAATTAGGTTTTATGGTAGTCGACAAAGTTTGCTAGATCAAGAACAGATTTTATTACAAGCTGATAGAGGTCCCCTTGATGATTTAGATAAATCAGTTAGTTCATCATTGGTTGATTCTGCGCTAACATCTATACCGAATTCTTGTGCCTTAGTAATCTCTGATTATGATAAGGGAGTTTTGACTGATGAGGGGGCTCAGATATTAATTAATTCAGCTAAAGAGCATAAAATTCCTTCAATTGTAGATCCTAAATTAACTGGACTAGAGCGTAGTCGTGGTGCTACGGTCGTGTTATTCGAAATTAGAGGGCTTGAATTGCTTAGGCGTCGATTAATGCTTGAAGATAGTTCCTTGACTGCTAAGCACTTAATCGACGAATATGAGTGGGATTCTTTGGTAATATTAGGTGGCGTAAACGGCGTGACATTATACCAATCCAATGGGGATGTAGAACATCACGAATGTAATGCTCAAACTCCAATTCAGCAAATCGGTTTACACGATGCTGCTGCAACTGCGCTCGCAGCATCTTTGGGTCATCAAAATTCTATGTCTGATGCAGTGGCTTTAGTTTCTGCAGCGTGCGACTGTGTCTTATCCGCTGAAGCCAGTCACGAATTTGTAGATAGGAAGGAACTAAGTCTCTGGCTTGATGATTTATCTTGGCAATTACAAATTTCTGATAGATGAGCATTATTCAGGAAACGATTGGGTTCAATAATCCGAAGTCTTTCGATTATCGTATGCAGAGCAAGGTGATATTGACTTCAGTGTTGATATTTTCAGTAACTTTGTTAGGTATTTCAACTGCATATGCACAAGATTCAGTTTCTTTTGACACATTTTCGATTGGGATTGAGACTGAGAATGGATATATTGCCGATGGAGAATTTGAATTCTCAGGAACCGTATCTCCAATCACATCTGACTCAATTTTTCAAATTACTTGGTCAATTTATAGATCTGATGGTTTGATTGTTGATGGAGGTGATATTAATTCAAATTCAGGAGCCAATTATGAATTAGGAACATATTTATGGAATGTTCAATTAAATTCATCTCATTATTCATCGTGCGCATGTTATTTTTCAATTACTGTCTCGGATGACAACAATTACGAAACTTCCTTATCAATTGTATTTTTTGTTGCAAATGAAGAAAACTCACAAATAGGCCTTACTCTCGAATCCCCCTCATATTCTGATTGGGTTAGTAATGAAATTCTCATTGAAGGCTGGGTTGGTAGTCTTTATCAAAATCAAGAAAAATTGTATGGGAAATTAAATAGAATAAATAATATTGGCCGTTCTTGTTTAGAATTTGATAATACAGTAGATTTTGAAATTATTCCTGATGAGTCAAGTGGTGCATTTTCAGATATTATTGATATTTCTTCCAAACTTGAAGGATGGCATGATCTAATATTATTCGTTTCCGATGAAGTTGAGGGTGAGTTCGAAATTATATCGTGTATTCCAGTCAAAATGAATAATTTAGTGCCGTTTGGCTCTATAATTTCCGTATCCAATATTGTAGAATCCAATGATATTGAATTAATCACATCAGATTTTATTGAACCTTATTGGAGTGATGTTGATCTATATTATATATGGTCAGTAACCGATTCATATGGTAATCTTGAATTGATTGAAGGTTTAAAAATTGATTCTATATCAATCGATTTGTCTCAATCTGGAATTTTCCAATTAAACCTCTTAGTTATTGATGCTGGCGGTCAATCGGTTTCTGTTCAACAAACAATTGTTATTGAAAATATTCCACCGATTGCGAATCTGACAATTGATTCTGAACCAATTATTGATGGTATGGAAATTAAATTAACAGATTCTGAGGAATGGCACTTAGCAGCGAATGAATATGATACAAGTAATGACATTTCTAAATTACGATGTAGCTGGTCAATAAATGATGTACCTGTCTTTGAGGGTTGTGAACGTATTTTGACTTGGCCCGATTCATCAAATGACCATTTATTCTTGAGATTAGATGTTATGGACGATGATGGTGAGTTTGATTCAATTAATGTGAAATTAATTAATCCAAATGCTTCAAAACAATTCCCATACCATATTGTTGTATTGATTATTTCAAGTGCCTTTTTCATTTTCTCATTATTCCATAGGTCTAAATCAAATAGAAATAATCAATCCATCCCAAAATGGAATGTTAAAAAATAATTTATCGTATCATACTAATGCACAGTAATATAAGTCCAATCATTTTCGGAAGATTGGTGACTTGATGGCGAAATTAGCATTTCCAATCTTGGAGTATATTGAGAGACAAAGAAATTTTTATTCAAAACTCCCAAAAGATACGTTGTTAATAATCCCTGCAAATCCATCGGCAGTAAGATCTAATGATGTACATTATCCATACCGGGCGAATTCTTACCAAATGTATCTTTCTGGGTGGAACTCCCAAGGAGCGGTATTAACAGCTCAATACATTGACGAAAAATGGATAACTTCTCTTTTTGTTCAATCCAGAGATGTTACTATGGAGATTTGGGAGGGTAGACGTATTGGTACTGAAAGAGCAAAATCTGAATGGCCAATTGATGAATCCTATTCTCTTAACGATTTGATTCCAAAATTAGAAGAATTTCTCAAGGATTGTAAACAAGTACATATTATCCAAAATTTATCTATCGAAGTTGATACATTAATACATCGAGTTTTGACTACAAAATCCCGGGCCAGAAATGTTAGTGGAACTGGGCCGATATCCATTACTGACCCTTCATCTATTTTGGATGAAATGAGGGTTATTAAATCAGATTTAGAGATAGATTTGATGAAACAATCAGCCGAATTAGCATCTGATGCGCATATTTTAGCTATGCAAGCATCATATAGCGGTATTAATGAATTTGAATTACAGGCAGTTATTGAAGGATATTTTGTATCTAATGGGAGTCAATGGAGCTATCCTTCGATTGTTGGTGGTGGTGATAATGGCACAATTTTACATTATTCAAAAAATAATTGCCCTATTGAAGACGGAGAATTAGTTTTAGTCGATGCTGGATGTGAAATTGAGGGTTATGCTTCGGATATTACTAGAACATGGCCAGTTAATGGTAAATTTAGTGAAGCCCAAAAGGAAATTTATCAACTTGTATTGAGGGCAGAACTTGCAGCGATAGATGCCTGTGTCATTGGTGCTGCTTGGAATTCTTCCCACGTTGTGGCATCGAAGATTATTGCTCAAGGATTAATTGATTTAGGAATTTTAGAATGTGATTTACAAGAGGCTTTGGGGGATAATCTCGATGGAGAATATCGTAAGTTTTTCATGCATGGGACTAGCCACTTTCTTGGTCTAGACGTTCATGATGTAGGTATAACAAAACCAGATCCAGAAAGTGCAGGGAGATCTCTTGAGGCCGGAATGGTTTTGACAATTGAACCTGGATTATACTTTGGTTCATGGCGAAGTGATGTTAAATTCCCACAAAAATATTCAAAAATTGCTGTTCGAATAGAAGATGATATTTTGATTACAAAAAAGGGCCCTGTTGTTTTAACCAAAAATTGCCCAAAAACTCTCAAAGAAATTGAAAAACTTGTTGGTAATTAAGGCGGTATATTTTTGTCTAGTGTGGCTGAAATTTTAGAGAAAAAACTCTTTGATTTTCGATATCGATTAAGTGTTGATGAGGCTACGTTATTATACGATAAATGTGATTTGAACGATTTAATGTATGCCTCATTAGAAGTTAGGAAATCAATCAACCCAGGGAATAAAATTACATATTTGGTTGATAGAAATATCAATTACACTAATGCTTGTACAATAAATTGCCAATTTTGTTCTTTCTATAGGCCGCCAAGACATAAAGAGGTCTATACTCAGTCCTATGAAGAAATATCAACTAGAATCTCTGAATTAGAAAAAATTGGTGGCACGAGAATATTGATGCAAGGAGGAGTTAATCCCGAACTTTCATTAGATTGGTATTTAGAACTGATAAAATATCTAAGAGACAACCATCCAAGTATTGCTTTAGATTGTTTTTCCCCGATTGAAATTGAAGGAATTGCAGAAGTTTGTGATTTGTCTACGTTGAAAGTTCTGAAGAAATTAGCAAAAGCAGGAATGCATGGCTTACCGGGTGGGGGCGCTGAAATATTAGTTGATACAATTCGAAATGATATTTCTCCAAAGAAAGGATCCGCTAGCAATTGGTTGAAAGTAATGGGTGAAGCTCAAGAGATTGGGTTGACCACATCTGCAACAAATGTTTTTGGATTTGGAGAAACAAATTTGGACCGTGTGATGCATATGGAACAAATACGAATTTTGCAGGATAATGCTATACAAAATGGAAAAATAGGATTTACATCATTTATTGCTTGGCCAGTCCAGTTGGAAAATAATAGTTTTGGACGAAGAAATCGTGGCCAAAACCGCATCGAATTAGGTGCTACGGCACAGGAGTATTTGCGTCATATTGCGATTTCTCGTTTATTTTTCGATAATATAGATCATATTCAAGCATCATGGCCTACGATGGGTTTGGGAGTTGCACAGATGGCTATGTTAGCAGGAGCAGACGATGCAGGTTCAACAATGATGGAAGAGAATGTTGTATCGGCATCTGGTACCAAGAAAACCGAAGCATTAGAAACGGAAATTCAAAACTCAATTATCCGTGCAGGATTTTTACCTCAGAAAAGAGATTCTGATTACAAGTATTTATCGACAAATGTTGTGACTACTGTGAATTCATATTCTCCAATTCCCCAACAATTTTAATCATCAGATAATTCAATTCTTCCACTTTTGACTGGAAGGTTCTCAATATGTATTTTATGATGGGTATGTGCAACTTTGATCGGAGAAACCCATTTCATTTTCACTCCATCATTCCTTATTCCTTCTAGAATAATTTCCCAATGAATTGCTATTAAAGAAGAATATATCGAACCAGGCCAAATTTCCTTCAGGCTAGGGAGCTCAATATTTTGAGGATTATAATCCACCCATTCCCCTGATGCCATAACTCTCATAGGTTCCAACATCAATACTCTACGGTTTGATAATATCATGGGTGTTGTCTCACCAACACCTGTCCCGTGTTCTTCAGAAGTCGTAATACGTCTAGCAGGTAATTCAGTTGACATTCCAGGTGCAGTTTGTTCATTTTCAGTTTTTTTCAGCGCTTCCAGAACGCTGCGTCGTTCAGGTACCGGCATCCCAACTTGTAATTTGGCTCTATTGATTTTTATATTCTCATCAATTTCAAAATTCAAAAGAGTGACGGCCTTTTCATCAATACGTATCTCAAATTGTGGGGATTCAAGGGGGTTTAAATAATATTTTTTTTGCCTTGAAAAATCTCTTAAGTTTGCAATTATTCTAAGTACTATCGGCGATATAAAGATTGGAAACCCAATTAGTAAAAATGCAGGGTAATTTAGCGGCCCAATTCTAAATGAACTCCAAATAATTTCTATGAATCCTTCAAGGTATTCAAAATTCTCTAAAGATGGTACTAATGCTCTTAATAAGAATGAAATAATTAGGATGAGAACTGCAGGAGTAATCATTTTTCTAGCTTGCTTGTGTAATGGATCGGGGTCAATATACCATCCGTTTCTAGTGCGAAGAAGGAATGGAGGGGTTTCGAAAGATATCTTTGAAAATATTGAATCAAAGTTATCATCATCTGTCATTTTCCTCCATTCAACAATCCAACTTTCTTCATTGCCAATTTTAAATGACGGCGGAGGGGATGTTTCAGATTCAAGGATAATTTCAATCAATTCAATTTCATTGGGATTAATGTGTTTGTGTTCGAATGGAGGATACCTGATTCTTTGAATTGATTTATACATTCAATTACCCCAAAAAATAGCTTTCATTGCTTTACCAGCAACTTTTCTAAAATCAGGTATTTCGCGAATCATTTTCAAACCTAGTGGTATTGGATTTTCAATTTCTCCAACTTCATTAATTAATTCAATAACCTCTGGTTTCGACCAAATTAAAAAATTCTCATCTAATTCTTCATCAGATGAATTAGTCAGAAAAGCATCACGCAATGCCCTTGCTCGTCGTTGTTCCTTCCTTAGTGAGTCAAATTTTTCATTTATCAATTTTAAATTTATAGCATCGGTTTCATTTTTGTGTATTAATTCACATAATTGATCAATTATCAATTCAATTTGTTTGAAACCGGGGCCGATTCCTCCGCCGGTTGTTGGTTTGCATAATCCTGCCGCATCACCAAATAAAACGACTCTATCAGATGTTACGTTTTTCAGCATTCCAGCTGGTATTGGACCAACAAACCTTCCAACTTCATTGCAATTATTAAATTTCTCAGTCCACTTTTCTGAATTCATTAATGAATTCAGATAATATTCACAAGATTCCCCATTCAGCAATTCCCCTTTGGACCACATCCCAATTCTAGATGTTTCTCCTGATGGAATAACCCAAGCAAAAAACCCAGGTGATATTTCAGAACCAGTAAACACATCCAGAACTCCTTCTTTACCATTATACCCTGTAACTTCAATTTGAAATCCAACCATCAATTCCCTTGGTCTCCCCATTTTGAAATATCGCCTAACCCAAGAATGAGCCCCATCAGCACCACAGATTAGTTTAGTTTTCACAGTTTTTAATTTCCCCTTAACAATATATTCTAACTCAACAAAATCTCCTCTATTAATTGCCTTTGTTGGCTTACTTTCAAGAGAAATATGGCAACCACTGTTCAGAGCCCTTTCAACAATTGCTTCATCAAATAATTTTCTACAAACTGACCATGTTCGAACTTGGTTAGGGTTTCCGATTTCGACTGAAATTCCAGATGGACTGTATAATCGAGCACCCCAGATAGAAGATAATACAGTATTATGCAAATTGACAGAATCCATTGCTTGAGGGCTAACTAAACCCGCACATTGAAATGGCCTACCAATTTGACTATGTTCTTCAAGCATTAATACACTTATTTTTCTCTCTGCCATCTTGCGAGCAAGATAACCACCTATGGGGCCAGCACCAACAATAATTACATCATAGTCGATGTTAGCCACATCACAGTTCAGAAGGCATTCCTTATTGGATTCTTCTAATTCCGAAAAGTCTAAGTTTCATTTCTTAGACGTTCTTTTTTTTCTTTTCTTCATAGATTTATTGATAATTAGACTTGCATCACTCTTTGTCATTTCTGAGATTTCTACAATATCTGCTATTGCTAATAAATCACTTAATGGAGTTTCTGATTGTTCTGCTAATTTTCTTACTAATTTCACTTGAGGTTCAGTTGCAGGGAGTAAATTGCTTCTATTAATTAATTCAGAAATTATAGTGCTCGCAGAACCATTTTTCCCCCCTGTCAATTTATCCACATCATCAATTTCAGCTATTTTGACAATTTCTGAAATGTTCAAAGATAATTGATCTGCAAGTTTGTAAATTAAATTCATTTGTTTTTCACTAGCAGGCATTTCACCCCACTTTGCCCCTTCTTCATTTAATTTTTCAAGAATTTCTCGCATATCATCTCCTGATAATTGATTAATATTATTTCCATTTAGCAATTCATGTTTCTGCTCGGAATTCATATTTCTAACACGGTTTTCAAGATATTCAAATTGTCTTTTAGTTGGTTTTTTTCTTTTTTCTTCAAGAGCAACATTATGCATATCACGAAATTCTTCAACGAATGTATGCCAAACATCTGGACCGGTTTGATATTGTCTTTCTATTTCATCTAAATCCAATTCCATCTTTGCTGTAAAATCAGAATTAAATAAACCCTTTTTATCATTTTGATTATTATAAAATGGAACTATTTCAAGCCAAAGTAATCGTCCATCATCTGTAGGAATTAATGAGCTATTTTCAGTTGTAACGTATTTCCTAGAATTTAGACGATTTATTGTTGTTACATAAGTTGATGGCCGACCAATTCCCGCCTTTTTCATTTCTTGAACAATTGAACTTTCAGTAAATCTACGAGGAGGTTTCGTTTCATCACTAGTTAATGTTGGATTTTCATCATCATTTGTAAAAGTCCATTTCTCTCCTTGTGCCAAGGCAAATTTAGGTGGTTGAGTAATAACATTATTTTGAAACTTGGAAAAAACCGCTTCCCAACCTGGATGTATTCTCCAGGATGCGGTACCATAATATGAATTAGAGAATCCTTCAGATGTTGCAACAAGATCTCTTCTTTCTCGTATCGAATCTGACATCTGGCTAGCAGCGAATCTAGACCAAATTAATGAATATAATAAGGCTTCATCTTTTTCGACACCCTCAATTTGTATCTTTTCGGGTCGAGTGGGCCGGATTGCTTCGTGAGCATCTTGAACATTGGCAGCACCTTTTTTTGCATCAGCCCCCACCACTCCTTCACCTAGGTGGTTTTGTCCATATTCACTTTGTAAGAAAGTACGAATAGTATTCCTTGCGTCTATATTTGTTCGAGTTGAATCTGTACGGATGTAAGTAATGTGGCCCGATTGATACAATTTCCCAGCTAGTTGGCTAGTTTTTGATACTGACCATCCCAGCGATGAATTTGCAGATTGCAATAGTGTGTCTGTGGTGAAAGGAGGTTTGGGTTTTCTGCGAGTCTGCCCTTCTTTTATTGAAGTAAGAATTAATTCTCCACTTGATTGAAGTGCGGTAAATGCATTATTTGCAAGGTCTAAGTCAAAAGTTCTGTCAGGGTGATGTTTTCCTTTTCCATCAACCCAAGCCTCTTGTTCATTTTTTTCGTGGAATCGTGCTTTAAATTTAACATTCTCGACATTTACTGATACGCTATGGTAACTAATTGGGATGTGTGCTTCTCGTTCTAATTCTTTGTCTACTATGAATCCCAATGTGGGTGTTTGAACTCTACCCATTGAAGCTAATTTCCACGATCTAGCAAACTTAGAGCAGCGATAGCCTACCAATCTATCCATAAATCGGCGTACTTTTGCAGCATCTACTAACGATTCATTAATCACATCAGAATTTTCAATTGCTTCATTAATTGATTTTTCAGTAATCTCGTTGAAGGTCACTCGTTTTAGAGTTTCAAATTCTGAAAAAATAATGCTCAAACGCCATGCAATAAACTCACCTTCCCTATCAGGGTCAGTTGCGATATAGATTTCATTAACTTTTGAGGTTCTTGCTTTCTTCAAAACGGTAGTCATTTTCTTTTCTGCTCTAGAAGTCCAACTCCACGGCGGTTCAGGAAGTTGATCTGATTTCGATGCCCACATCGCTTTAGAGCTATCTTTATTTCCTTTAGATGGTAAATCTTGAACATGACCATTACATGCTTCTACCAACCAACCTTTTCCAAGATATTTCTTGACAGTTTTTGCTTTCGCACCGGACTCGAGAATCATTAATTTCAAATTTCTTCACTCTCGCTAACAATAGTTCGGAGATTCCGAACCATAATTTCTCATCGCACAATGGGCCGTGTATAAACTTGAGCAAACCAGAATTCACCCAACACGCGCGCGTGTATGCGAGCGCGCGAGGCGGTCATGCAATTTTGCTTCTAGAAGATATTTCATCCCATGGTAATTCAGCTGCTGGACCAGCACAGTTGACACAACCGGGGTAGCCTGCATTGGCTAATTCAAGAATAGATTTTTTCAATAGAGGCCAATGATTGTAATCCCCATTAATCCAAACATCATCATCATTACCGGGGCATTCTTTCGATATGATACCACCTTTTGGTGTTTTCTCTAATGTAAATATTATTGAGTCCGAGGGATGTAAATTGTTCTGTATTCCCAAAATTAGTGTAGGTGCTAAATCAGATATCTTGAGAGAAATTTTTTTTATTTCATCCTCTAATTCACTTGGATGATTGATTATACAACCAGTAGAACGCAGAATTCTTCGGGCTAATTCTGCGATAGCCAAAGAGTTAGCCGATTGGTCCACACTTAGCCGTAGAGCCGGAACTCTTGAAGGATATCGTTTCGGCCGCATTGATGTGGGGCTTGCATATAGGACATTGGTTCGGCCTATGTTCAGTTACATGGATTCAGAAAAAGCCCATCATCACAGCTTAAATATGCTATCTAGATTCGGCCAAAATCCAGTTGGCCATAGAGTAATTAGTAGTGTATATCATGCACCAGAATTACCAATACATGTGTTCGGTAAATTATTCCATCATCCTTTAGGTCTCGCTGCAGGGTTTGATAAAAAGGCACAGGCATTAACTGCTTGGCCAGCATTAGGATTTTCCTGGATGGAATACGGGGGGATTACACGTTATCCCCAAGATGGAAACCCCAAACCTAGAATGTTTCGAGCTGATTCAGAACAAGCCTTAGTTAACCGTATGGGATTTAACAATCCTGGCGCATTAGCAATGAGAGATTCTCTCAATCAAAGAAAAGCAAGAGGGAAATGGCCTAACACACCAGTTGTGGCAAACATTGGTCGCTCAAAAAAAGTCACAAATGAAAATGCAGCAGATGACTTTTCCTCATCTTTAGAACTTCTTTGGGATTATGCCGATATGTTTGTTCTGAATGTTTCTTCTCCAAATACCCCTGGACTTCGCGATCTTCAAAGGGGTGATGGTCTTGCAAAGGTCATCAATTCATGCTCTAATCTTCGAGATAAAAAAAGCGTAAACAAACCATTAATATTGAAATTTTCACCAGATGAATCCAATGATAATTTGATTTCATCGGCCGAGATAGCACTTTCGAATGGAATTAATGGTTTTGTTGCAACTAATACAACAATTTCTCGTCCCGTTCCAAACAACTCTAGGTCAAGGTCTGCATTCGCTGAATCTGGTGGTTTATCTGGTAGACCAATCAATAAAAGAGCTCTCGAAGTTGTCAATTTACTCTATGATTCTACAGGGGGTTCAGTTCCAATAATTGGAGTTGGTGGAATTGATTCAGCGGATGTTGCGTGGGAAATGGTACAATCAGGTGCTTCGTTGTTACAATTGTATTCAGCATTAGTATTCAAGGGTCCTTCAGTAGTTTCTGAAATTGTTAAAGGACTTAAGAAGAAAGTAAAAATAGAAGGTTTTGTAAATATTGAAGAGGCGGTAGGATATAATCATCATTGAGTTTTCAAAATAATTAGGAGGTAATAATATGGCCACAAGAAAAAGTAGATTGGTAATAATCGGAGTATTATTATTAGTTTTAACTTCTCTAATGTTTCTCAATGTTGACAAGGATTACCAATATTCAGTAGATGAGATAATGGGGTCTCCAGAAAATTTTGAAAATTACAATGTACACTTACGGGGCGAAGTTGTAATTGGTACTGTTGATGAAGAAAATAACATTTTTTATCTGTCGGGTGTAGTTGAAGAAATATTAATCGATTATTCTAGTATTTCTATTCCTGATGGATTTTCAGAGGGATTAACAATCTCTGTAAAAGGGAAATTAGCATTCAATGAGGGCAGTTGGGCAATCCAAGCCAAGGAAATTCAAACTGGTTGCCCATCGAAATATGAAGCTAATCAATAGGCTAAATCATCATCTTTCCGAAAGGGATTCGTTGATATGGGACACTTCCCTAGGGGTGTTGGGCTAGGGGGAGTGTTGACGTGCTCTATTTTACACAAATCGTCGATAAAGGTGTCCCGAAGTTCGAGGGCGGCTCAGACGAGCTTATGGTGACCCACCAGTTGACGTCGATGCTTCGCCCCCAAGAGATGCAGGTTGGCAAAATGTCATTCCGAAGGGAATGTCGGACTGTCTTACGCCCGGGAACCAGGTCAGGCGCGGAAGCGAGCAACCCGACCGGGGATGCTGGATGCCTTGGGAATGCGGAGTGGAGGAGATTGGTGAATATTCATCATTTGTGACGAGTGCCCACCGAGAACGTGCCCACTAAATTGGAATATTTATTATTCCACCCATTTGACAGATGATTTCAAAATGTTCAGAACTAACTGGTTGAACAGAAAGTCGTTGCCCTTTTCGAATTAATGGCAACCCCATCAAATCTTGATTTGCCTTAGCATCTTGTAAATTTACTGTATTAATATCAGTAATAGGTTCGATATCAACCATAAACCATCTTGGATCTTCTTCTGAAGATTTTGGGTCAAAATATTTTGATTTCGGATCCCAAGATGTAAAGTCTGGATAACTTTCTTTGCAGATTCTAGCGATTCCTGCAATGTGAGGGGGTTTGCAATTCGAATGGTAAAATAAAACCAAGTCTCCCATTTTCATTGAATCTCGCATAATATTTCTGGCTTGATAATTTCTAACACCATCCCAATGGGTCGATTTGTCTTTTACTAACATTGACCAAGAGTAAACATCAGGTTCACTTTTCATTAACCAATAATTTCTCATGATATCACTACCAAGCATCATCTGAAGAACCGAATACCAAAGATGCATCTAGTACATCTGCCTCATCCTTTGCAATAGCTCTGCGCAACCCTGCTGTTTTGACCATAGTTGATACACCACCAGTTAGACCAATATTCGCTTTGACTAAGAGGCTGTAAATTGCTGGTAATAATAACAACGCAGAAATTGCAGCGATGATTAGTAAGATAATTACAACATCGACAAATGGCTGAACCGCTGGAATCGGAATCCATTTGGCACTCATCAAACCCAATGCAGTTACAGTCGTCGATTCGAACAGGCTCATGCCAGTACTAGCACAGGAAATTTTGATTGCCTCTAAAGAACCGCCTAATTCCTTAACTCTATTTGCGATATGAATAGAGAAATCCACACCTACTCCAACCAATATGGATCCAATCATAACAGTAACGAGATTAAGAGCAACACCTCCTGAATCCATGACCAACCATTGCATTCCTACTGTAAATCCTACTGGAATGGTAGTTAATAATGCGTATCTAATATCACGGAATACAAGTCCTAAAGTTAGAACTGTAAATAATAATGCAAAGATTAACGAACTCCATTGTGAACCTACAATGAGATTGTTTACTTCAATAGTCACGGAAGCAACACCGATTAATTCAGTGGAAGTAATAGCTCCACCAGTATCTTGGCTCGCGAAATCATTAACCTGCTTTACTGCTATTTGGGTGCGTTGAACATCCATAAAGGGCATATCAATGTAAATCAGACTACGCTGGTAATCTGATGATACGAATAATTCCCTCATTTCTTTAGTTAAACTATTATAGAATACATAAATCATGAAGTTTTGAGCCTGGGTGCCCCCTGTTTCTTGGACACTAAGAGTGTCTAACACCGCCCAAAAAGAAGCATTCCCTGATTGCTCTCTATCGAATATTAGTGTGGCGACGTCTTTGATAGGTTCTGGAAGTGGTGTATCATCGATGATATCTGATATTGGTGTGCCAGATAAGTTAACACTCACAGCAACCGCTTTCATGAGAAACACAACCGAAACTGCAGTTGTATTCGAAACTAAATTACAATTCGCTTCCAATTTTTCAATACCTTCTAAGTTGGAAAATGGGTCATTACCAGTTGCCGACAATTCTGGTGATGCGCTAATGTCACCGTGAATCAACAAAAATCCTGGTTGACCTGCTTCGAATTCGTCACTGTATTGCCCCATCTTTTGCACTGCTGGTACTGGTGTCCCATCCATCCTCGTTTGAGGCGCCATGTCTAATAAATCGATATTTTCTTCAACATTATGCCTTGAAATTCCAGATGAAATAAGCATGGCTATAATGAATATTGATAGAGTTAAGCGTGTCCATTTGACCGGAACTGCAACCGCATTTGTAAATAATTTAGGTGGAGGGTGGGAGGGTTTTTTTAGATCTAACATTATGGTCAAATTTGGAACCATCACCATTGTCATGATGTATACAACTACAATCCCGCCTGCAAGCCCCCAACCCACTGTTTGAATTGGTTTCATAGGAGTAAACGTCAAAGAAATAAATCCAATAATAGTGGTAACAGCTGATAAGAAAACTGCTTTTCCAGTAGAGTTTAATGCTTCAGCCATTTTTTCTTGAGGTGTTCCTTTAGATTCTGCATATCTATTTGTGATATGTAATCCATATGACACTCCTAATGCCAGGACAATCGGGCCAACTAATATCACCGTCATTGTGACCTCATAATTCGTAAAACCAATAATCCCCATCGTTACGAAAACTGAACACAGGGTGGGCAGACCTGCAATTATCAATACTTTCACACCTTGGACCCATCTAATACGCCCAGTTTGTAACAGGTCGCAATGGAAAATAAACAAACCACAAGCTACAAAAAATACACCTATAGGAAAAACGGACCAAAATAATTTGAATGATTCTTCTGTGACTGCATTAGTAATTGGCACTGGGCCAGTTAGAGTCATTGTTAGATTTAATTCATCCCAGTTATTTTCTACCCCTAATAAGTTAATTTCTTTCTGAGTTTCTTCAATAAGATCAGACACACTAATATTTTCATTATATGCAATTCCTAAAATTATCACTGCTCTATTCCAATAAAAAGCTTGTACTGCTTCTTCTCTTCCAACGTCTCGAACTAATTTATTAAGGGCGTTTTGGGGCATTTCGCCAAGAATTTGGTCAATTCTTTCTTGTTCATCTGGAATTGCATAATTCCCCAAAAAATCTTGTTGTTCATCTATTGTTTCATTCATTTGATCTGACAATTCTTCATTGCCCGATGCTTCAGCTAATCCAGAAAAAAATGCTTTTGCAACTCTAACAGCACTTGAATTTACTTCTTTAATTACCGTTGATATCGAAAGAACATAGATGATATCATCTTCTGCCCCAGCGTCATTTCTTGCGGGATTTAACTTATTCTCAATTGCATCAATTTGGTCTAGGATTTTGACTGTAGTAACGTTATAATCTTCCGATTCAACATAAATGACCATCACATTAGTCGTCCAATCATTTTCAACAACCTCGATCAATTCCTTCACGTTAGAGCCCTCTGGAAGGTAAACTGCAAGGTCACCGTTTACATTCATTGAGGATTCTTCATAACACCAATCATATTCATATCCATCTCTACAATCATTAATTCCAGAATGCATTGTAAAAAACCCAGTTACTAACAATGATAAAATAACTGTAATGACAGGCACTTTGGTTAAAATATCTGTACCAGACATACTATTTAGTGCTCTTTTTACAGCATTGGGTGCTCTTTTGATGGAGTTTGCAATCGCATCAGGATTCAGATTATCAATTGATTTTATTGATTCAGAATATTTGGAAGTAATTTTGCTTTTAGCATGTGTAAATCGCGAAGTGTTCAAAGAATCTTCTTCATTGTCACGTTGGCTCACGATACCACCAACTCCATCTGGTGAAAGGAGGAACTTCAACCCCTCGCAATTATTTGTTCTCATGTGGGGGAATATTATTGCAATTCTCTTTGCGGGAATAGTCAAGAAGATAACGCCCGCAGACTCAAATTGAAAACACGGAGTGTTGGATATGAGTACACCCATAATCAGTGATAAGAGATGGTCCATTGATCTTGAAAAAAGGATTCAAGAGGAACATTATAGAGAAAATTATTCCACACGATATTCATTCAATCCTGAGAGTGAAAAGGAACTTTTCATCATTGATACTCCACCACCCTACCCTAGTGGCACTTGGCATATTGGAGCCGTTGCACAATACAGTATGATCGATGTTATTGCTAGGAGCCAAAGATTGCTTGGAAAAGAGGTATTCTTCCCTTGGGGTGTTGATAGAAATGGGATAAATATTGAATTCACAGTTGAGAAGAAGACTGGTAAAAAAATGAGAACCTTTGAGCGTGGCAAATTCATTGAAATTTGCAGAGAAACTATCGATGAATATACTCAAGCTATGCGTGAAACTGCTTGCCGCGTTGGTCTTTCTTGTGATTTTGAAAAAGAATACCTTACTGACTCACCTGAATTTAGAGGTGCTTCACAATCAATTTTTGTACAATTATTCAAGCAAGGAGATATTATTGAAGATTATCGCCCTAACATCTATGATACTATTGAAAAAACCACTATTGCCGATGCGGAAGTTCAAAGAATTACACGCAAAACCAAATTATGCGATGTCAAATGGATTACAGAAGATGGAGATGAATTAGTCATCAGCACTACTCGCCCAGAACTCATTTGCGCCTGTGGTGTCGTCGTTGTTCATCCAGAGGATGAGAGGTATACACACTTAGTTGGAAAGAAGTTAGAATTACCTCTTCCGACTAAAGGGAGAAGTAATTTTGTCGAGATTAAACAACACCCTTCGGTAAAAATGGAATTTGGTTCTGGAGTATTGATGGTTTGTTCATTCGGCGACCAAAATGATGTATCGATATTCAGAGAATTAGGCCTTTCTCCTTTCGTAGCAATAAATTTAGATGGAAACATTACTGAAATAGGGGGTCCTCTGGAGAATCTATCAGTTATTGATGCTCGCAAGGAAGCCATATTGTTGTTAGAAACAAGAGGGTCGTTAGTTTCCATTAAAGATCATGACCAAGAAATTCCTGTGAGTGAAAGAGGAAATAATCCAGTTGAAATTATTTTACTAAAAGAGTGGTATGTCAAACAAATTGATGCACTCGATCGAATGAGAAATCACATCAAAGAAATAAATTTTATCCCCCCTCGTAATCAACAATTTTTAGATGATTGGATGAATGGAATATCTATTGATTGGCCAATTTCACGTCGACGCTGGTACCATACAGAAGTACCAATCTGGTATTCAGAGGATGAGAAAATGATTATCGTACCACCATCTGGAAGTTATGTCCAACCTTGGCGTGAAAACCCCCCTGATGAATCAGAGGTTTTGGATAGGATTACTAGAGAGAAAATTGGCTCATATTCAGAAATGATTGACGATTTAGGGGCTTTAATTCCTGAAGAAAAAGTATTCGACACTTGGATGGATTCATCGAATTCCAATCTTTTTGTTTCTGGTTATTTACAAGACTCATCTTTGTTCGACAAAGCTTTCCCTACCTCTATTCGTCCCCAGGGGAAGGAAATCGTACGAACTTGGTTGTACTACACGCTCCTAAAAAGTACTCTATTGTTAAATAAACCCGGATTTGAGAATATTTGGATTGATGGTTTAGGAATGGATCCATGGGGGAGAAAAATGTCTAAATCTTTAGGAAATGGGATTGATGCTAACTCGGTTCTCGAATGCGGGGCTGGTGGACGAACTGGTTCTTGGAAAATCAAAGGACTTGAGGGGAAACAAGTAAATTTCCGTGCGAATAAGATTGGCAGTGAATGTTTCCGTCTTTGGAAGGCTTGTGAAGCACAAGTAGGTGATGATTTCCAAATCAATCCTGAAGAAATTGAGGCGAAGTATTTTGGAGTTTTGACTAAGATTTTCAATGTAGTAAGATTTGCAAGTCAATTTTCTATTCCCGATGATTTAGATCAAATTCCCGATGATTTAGATATTGAGGACCGATGGATTCTGTCCGAATTTAGTAAAATGATGCAACAAACTGAAAATTCGTGGGAAAAAATAGATATATATTCTGCATCTCAAGGATTGAAAAATTTTGGAACAGGCGTATTCCCCAGTCATTGGTTGGAAATGGCAAAATCAAGGCTGTATGATGGCGATGCTAAGGCAGCGTGGACAATTCACAGAATTGTGAGAGATTATTTACAAGCATTTAGTCCAATTTGTCCATTCTTTACTCATTACCTTTCTACAACTCTTTATGGAGAGAGCGCTGTTGACGCTTGTCATTTTCCTAAATTAATTGGAATAAATGATGAATTATTATCTTTAACTGAACCAATCATGAATTTCAATTCAATTGTTTGGAAAACCAAAAAAGAAATGGGAATTTCCCTTAATTCGGAAATCCAAGGGATGAATATTCCCGCCGAATTAGAAAATTTTAGTGTTCAGTTGACAAATATGCATAAATTAATTTCATGAGATTTGCTAATTTGCTACAAATGATAATTATTTGTATTCAGTAAATTCTAATTTAGTGCGGAATGAGGTCTTTGTCCATTAAAATGATCTATCAATTGAGTTGCCATCTCTAGTCCAATTCTTGATTGAGCCTCCATTGTGGCAGCTCCAATATGAGGGGTGCCATGAAAATTTTGATGGGTTAGTAATTGGTTTCCAACCGCAGGCTCTTTCTCAAATACATCTAATGCTGCTGAAGTCAGCTTACCTGATTCTAGGGCTGATAAGGTGGCCTTTTCGTCAACAATACCACCTCTGGCACAATTCACTATATGGTTGCCACAATTTGTCCCATCCACCCCTATTTGCGGCATCAAATTCAATCTATCCTCATTAACTAAATGATGTGTTTCATCTGTAAGGTTACAATGGACAGAAATGTGCGTGCACATAGAAAAAACAGAGTTTACATCATTATGTAGCGTGACGTTATTCTTCCTAGCAATTTCTGGAGGTAAATATGGATCATATGCATGTATTTCCATGCCAAGGGATTGAGCAACATTACCAACACCTTGTGCAATTCTTCCATATCCAATAAGCCCTAATCTTTTACCAGAAAGTTCAGTTCCTTTCAATTGTTTTTTTGCCCAAATTCCTTCACGCAACAACCGGTCTGCGGTTGCTATGTGTCTGCAAGATGTCAACAAGTGGCCAATCGTCAATTCTACTACACTATGAGTTGATGATCTAGGTGTATTACAAACTATCATACTGTTTTCCGTAGCTACTGAAATATCTATATTATCGACTCCAACGCCAGCACGACCAATGAAGGAAATACCCCCCCCCCCTTTAACAGAGGCATGTAGAACCGCTTTAGTTAGTTTAGTTGCACTTCGGATAACAACTGCATCGAAATCAGATAGCGCCCCTTCGAGTAATTCCTCTTTTGAATAATGTTTAATGACTACTTTGTGACCATTTTTTTCAAGAATATTAACTGCATTTTTATCCATTCCATCTGTTACAGCTATCCGTGCCATTGGTTAATTGCTTGGCTGGGGGATGATGAATATTTCTAATTGAATTTTTGTGATAATTTTCGTTTTTGATAATATATATTGAGTATGGCAATTTTTCTTCTATCCATAAAATACATGTTTTATTGAATATTAACCGTTTCGTTCTTGAATAATAAGGAGCAGCAATTCTTGTGCCTGCCTCTATGGAGTCGTTATTCACCGCAACTCTAATTCTTTTGTCTCCCTTATTTCTAGCGATTCCATTGTCGATTGCATGGCGATGGTGGTCAGGAATTGAACCCGAACATGAGCATTATCGAGAGAAGGTAAGACGTGTACTTGATTCCGGCATCCCATTAAGACGATACCGTTCTGAATTAGATGCAGAAGCGAGACGTGTTTATCTTGACCCAGAAAGACAAGCTCGCATCGAGTCGGATTTACTCCATCCACTGAAATTACAACATTTTTTATTATTACCTGGTTTAATTGCCTGGCCCCTCCTTGGATTATTCGCAGCAATCATTGCAATCCCTCTTATGCCAATGATGAGGGTTTTGGAATGGATATTAATTGACAAAAGAAATTTAGCTCGAATTGCTCACATTATTCAAAAAGCAACTAGGTGGGAAGTCATCGGGATCCCCCGATTAGATGATGGGGCAAAAAACCCTGATTATGTCCTCAATTCTATTCATAGAATGCCAATTACTGTATTTTTAGGTTTATTCGCCTATTTGATAGTATCATACTTGCCTTTATCGCCCAGAGATATCATACTTCTTACAGCCTTTTGTTACATTATATTGGTAGCTTTTATTTCAATTATTAGAGCTGCTATTGCCAACTCTCTTGTATTTGCTGATCCAACAAAACGTCGATTAATTCCAATGGAAAATTTTGTTGAAGATTTATTGGGGCCTTGGGTGGGTGTAGGATTAGTGTTTTTGTTATCACGACAATTATTCTATGGTAGCCAACTTCGCACAGATGGAATATTTTCTGATCCAATAATTTTTGCATTAAGTGTGTTATTGGTATTGTACACAGCGACAATCATTGGTGTTGCAATAGAGTTGAGTTTCTTTCGTTCTCGTGGGGACAATGTCAAATTCACTTTTCAAAAACAAATGATTGAAGATTTTTCCCCTACTTTATATTTGTTTACAAGACATTTAGGTTCCTTACGAATTTCTCCTTTAATGAGCCTCGAAGAATGGATAGATAGGGATGAATCATTCGACTATGACGAAATAATTGATTCAAAATGATTCGAGGTACAGTGTCGTAGGTTTCTTGTCAATAATTGAGATTTCATTGTTGTCTTGAAAATGGGTTGGTAGTATTGCGAATCCATATGATTTATCTCCAATAATTGAAATAGTCGTAATCATAATTTTCTTTCCATCTTCAGATCGATATTTACCTGTGTGAAGATGACTGTTGGCGACAAATTTTGCAATAAATTTTGTGTGTTTTCCCCTGCTTTCAATTCTTGCATGAATTTCTTGTCCAGGATAACAACCTTTGTTTGAATCGATTAAGTGGCCTAAACCACATTCAAAAGGCAATGGACTAGACATTAAATCATCACACTGTAGAATTGAATTGTCAATACAAAATTTATTCCATGTGTTTATAGAAGATTTTTTCAAAGCAGATTCAATTCCAGACTCTAAGAAAAAACTCAGAGAATCGGTTTGAATTATCAAGTCAATTGATGGTGGATTTGTATTGTTGTAACATATTAATTTCGATTCGCTTTCAATCCACGCCTTTGATTCATCTAGACTCTTTTCTAAATTGAAGGAGTTAGCAATATCATTTACTTCTTCACCGAATATTGTCAAAAATGTTAGCGCTTCATCGCCATCCATAATATTGATTTTTTCATTCCAATTTTTCCCTTGAACTAGTTTTTGTCGGTTATTATCCCCATTTGTGTTAATACCCATGACGATTAGTTTTCCATCGGAAAAAATCACCTCTAAGAAATCTTCAATTCTTCCCGAAGCCCCACATAATAGAGTGAGATTCAAATTTCTGTCTGAATTATTCTGAATTGTATTGGTAATTATTCGATTTAAAAATCCTAAGGGGTTATTTCCTTGTAAAATTGTAAAATTATTTTCTCTAATATGGTAGTTAATTTCACTTAGATTTCCGTCCACAATCATATTATGGCCTCATCCAAAGGATTGGCCGCAACCACATTCTCTAGATGCATTTGGATTAGCAATATTGAACCCTCCACCCATCAAACTATCTTTGTAATCAAGTTCAATACCGTTTAATAAGTAACTATCACTATTATGAATATATATTCTTATGTCGTCAAATAATAATATCTGAAATTCAATATTATCTTTGGGATTTTCATCAATCTTCATGTCGTAAACATATCCTGAGCACCCTCCTGATTGGGCACTGATAATCAAGCAATGTGTACTTTCTTCATTTTCAAGAGTTTTTTTCATCTGTGCAAGGGCAGAATCGGTAACTGTAATTGAGGCTGGAATAATGGGGTTGTTAGCAACTATTGGCAAAGAGAACCCGTCTCCCCCTAAAATTCCCATGTTTGTTCGATATCGTAATATTATTTTAACATTCTAAATGTCAATATACCATTCAACACATATCTAATGACCCCCGGCGGTGACATATGACTGGAGTTGAGAGGGTAAATGTCAAACAAGTCACAGATCTTTCAATTATGAATATGAATGACGATGTATGTATCGAATCACCCCTCTCAATATCTATTATCGATTCTCAAACCGAAGAACACTCACTTGGTATTACAATGAGAACTCCTGGTGATGATGAAAATCTAGCTTTAGGGCTCATATATTCTGAAGGAATAATTAACTCATTTAATGATATCAAAAAAATCATTTCAAGTAATAATTCCATAAAAATAGTTTTGAAAGACAAAATTCCATGTGATTTAATGACCGAAAGAAAATTAAATATTTCAACATCTTCTTGCGGCATTTGTGGAAAAGAATCAATTTCAAACTTTTTACATTTGCATGGCCCCTTGATATCCGAATCCGATAATGTAAATTATAATATTATTACACAATGTGTTTCAAAACTTCAGAGTGAACAATTATTATTTAACAAAACAGGAGGTTCTCATGCTACATGGCATTTTTCTAATGATGGCCAATTAGAGTATTTTTCAGAGGATGTGGGGCGTCATAATGCATTTGATAAATTAATTGGAAAATTATTGAAACTTGACCGGATACCAATAACCAATCAAATAGTAGTGGTATCTGGTCGAATATCTTTTGAAATAATACACAAGGTAAGGAGAGCTGGATATGCAATAATTATTGGCCTTGGCGCTCCAACAGATCTATCTGTCGAAATAGCTATTGAACATGGGATATCACTTGTTGGATTTGCAAAAAATAATTCTTTTACAATTTATTCTCATCCGAAACGTATAATCGAATCCATTGATTAATTATTATTAACTAAGTGCTTATCTTGTTCTTTTTTTAATAATTTACAACGATTATATTGAGTTTTGCAAAGCATTAGGTCTTCAGAATCCAAACCTCTAGATTTTGCTTGTTCAAAGCATTTCATAGCATCTTCATAATGTTCAATTGCAGCATAAGATGACCCCATGTTGTACAATGTTCTTCCATTCACATTCTCAGGATCCATGGATATTGCAGTATGGTATGCTTGAATGCTATCTGGGAACCGTTCAAGTTGATATAGAGCGTGACCTTTACCATTTTGTGAACGAATTCTTAATTCGATTTCTTCTCTTGGAGCGCTTTTTATTACCTTTTCGAAACAATTTAATGCCTGTACCGCGTTAAGTTCTGTTAACATCGTTAATCCTTTGTTATACCATTCTATAGATTCATTGAGAGTTACTTTTTCTGAAACACTTGTTTTACTAACTTTTTGTTTCGCCTGTATAGCTGCTTGGACCAAATCTTCCTCATTTGAATCTGTCGTAAACTGTTCAAGGGCTCCCGCCTTTTCAGATAATTCGGAAGCACGCGACAAACATTGTTCCGCCCGTTCTTTATGTCCTGCTGCAGATAAAGCCGATGCTAAACCTTGCCAAATTAACGGGTCAGAGGAATCTTCTTGGAGCATTTCCTTCCATTCTTTGACCGAATCTGCATAATTTCCTTCGTTATAATATGATTCAGCTCTATAAATTCGAGCGGATTTCAAATTTACAAATTCATCTTCTATCAAGTCCTGTTCAATAATTTCTTTATCCTTTGTAGATATTTTCTCACTTGGGAGTACTATTTTTTTATCTTCATCTTCTTCAATTTCCGGAAGCAACTCTTGATTTTTTGCAATAATATTCTCCTCATCTATGGTTTCCGAGTTTTTCTGAAGGATATTTTCTTCTTCAAAAATAATTTCTTTAATTTGATTTATAGAATCTAAAGCAGCATCATTTTTGTTCATTTCATATGTTTTTTCAAAATATGATAGAGCATTTTCAAAATCTTCTTCTTCAAAAAATATGTCACCCAACCTTGAATTCGCATATAGGTCGTCTCCATAATCTAAAACACTGAGGAGATATTTTTTTTCTTCAATAATATTTCCAATTTCCCTATAGTATTCTGCAATTAAACTATTAGATTTTTTCGATTTTTCTCCTAAAGCCAAGGAAAATTCCAGAGAATTCTTCGCCTCCTCCTTCATTTCTAATTCCCATAATGCGACACCACAATAGCGCCACAAGGTCGAATTTTCAGATGCATCAGTCTCTAATCTATTTTTCAATAATTCCAGTAGTTCTTGGTGTAAATTTGAGTCTAAATATTCTCTAGATTTTTCAATTAAATCCTCAATGGAATATTTTTTTTTCATTTCGACAGTATTGTTAATTATTACTGGTTTGGCTATTAAGTCAGGAAGTTCTGCTTCGGTTTGTATAGCTTGAGATTGATGTTCTGAATTAATATTTGTATACACATGTGAAGCTTCGATTAATGGCAAAGGTTCTACTGGATGAAGATTAGATAAACGAATAAGTTCACTGTTTTCCCCCATATATTTGATACCAATTCTTGCCAAGTTAGCTGATCTTTTTGAATCAATTTTTTCAATAAGTACTGCTAAATTAGCAGCACTTGGCCCATGTTTCGAATTCAATTCAAAAGCATTTTCAAAAGCCTGGACTGCTTTTTCTCTTTCCCCAATTTTAGCTTGTATTACTCCGAATCCATACCAAGCTGAAGCGTTTTTCGGATCTAGAGTTGTAACTCGTTTGTATAATTCACTTGAACTATGTAGATCATTTGCATTAGCTTTTTCTTCAGCTTGAAGTAATAACTTGATGAGATCCCCATCGTTCATAAATTTCCGATATACTCATTTCAGTTAAGTATTATCTATTATTGAGTAATTTCAAAAGAAATACATTTGGAACTAATTATAATCGAACAACTCCTAGGGATTAATATTGGCTATTGTGTTATTATGAATCCATCAGACAGTTATCCAACAAGGGCACCAGTTGAATGGCATACAATAGGTGAGATTGGCCCCCATCCACAAATTGAAGGAATTACTGGCAAACAGGTAATTATTATGATAGAAAAACAAACGAAAGGGTTTGAAGGGATGGTTTCCAAATTATTTAATGCTCCTAGAAAATTAAAAAGACCATTAGACGATTTGAATTCATTGTTCTGGGAACTAATGGACGGTTCAAGAGATTTGAAAACAATAGTACAAATTATGGATTCGACTTTCCATGAAAGGATCGCTCCTGTTTCCGATCGACTTTCAGCTTCATTAGTTAATTTTCTCAAACTCAATTTAATTGTTCTTCTCGAATCTGAATTTGATAACAGTTGGGATGTCGATTCAGTTGATGACTAAAATCATTCAGAGATTTCGGGCGTGATTAACCTTATTTTTTCATCTTTTTTTTCTTTGTATGATGCTGCAAAATATGCTATTAGAGGCAATATTATTAATAATGCAAAACAACCAATTAATGTTGCCAAACTATAGATGGATTCTTGAATTGGGTCCAAAACAAACTTTTCTACTGATATAATCTCATGTTGGGTATAACTAACATGAGTAGAAAAGTCATGGTTTTCCAATACACTTCCACTTTCATCTTGTAATTGAATTTTCCATGTGATTAATTGTTTATTTTCTGAAATTAAATTTTCTGATTCTTCCTCGGCGTGAACATTGCTTTCTGCTTGTAAATATCCGAGACCCCCTAGAGGCAATTCTAATGAGACTATACCAATTAATGTGTTAGAATCAGATGTTGAAATTTGATGAAAATTGGACGAAACACAGGTTTCAATAATGTCTGAATAATCTTTTGTATTTTCCTTACAACTATAATCTCCCTCATCCAATCCCAATGAAGGTGTGTGAAACCATTCCGTTCCAATAGCTTCGACAAAAATTATTGAATCTTCAGGCGCGCCTTCAATAGTAGTATTTATCCACGTAATCGCACTATTTGTAGTGAAATACCAATCTGCGCTAATATTATTTTCTTGAATAAGAGTTGCAGACACTTCCTCATTCGATGTGGAATAACCATAATATTCAGAATTTACTGTATTGGAGTGAACAGCGTATCCCAAGGTAAATATTAGCATTAACCCAATACCTATCATTGTCCTCATCAGGTTTGGGTTCCTAGACATGGACTTCTTCATATAACTCGGGCAGAACTCGATGTTTTGAAACCTTGTTGCCGCCCCTTCATGATTCTAAAGTAGTGGAAGCTGAGCAGGGGCATTATCATCACGATTAAATATGGATTGCAGGACGGCGGGCACGCACGAGTGTGGTTAGATGACGACGATCCATGATGTACCTGCTGATTTGTTGATTTCAGCACTATCTGCGAAGATGCAAGAATTCGATTCTATTTCACCCCCCGATTGGGCTGAATACGCTAAAACAGGCACTCACAGAGAGCGCCCCCCTACGCAGGATGATTGGTGGTTCATTCGTTCTGCCGCTGTATTGAGGAAAGTTGGGATGAAAGGCCCCATAGGGACTAATCATATGGCACAATTATTCGGCGGCCCCAAAGATCGAGGTGTAAAACCAAACCGTGCTGCTTCAGGATCACGAAGTGTCGCCCGACTTATTCTCCAACAATTAGATTCAGCGGGATTAGTCAAGAGTCAATTGAACATCACAGGGACTGTAAACCACGGAAAAGTCCTCACACCTGTTGGCCAATCATTACTGGATGATTTTGCTCATTCTGTGCGTGGTGCAGCCGAGGAAAAATATCCAGGTCTTTCAAAATATTAAACGGTGAGAATATGGCAAGAGTGAAACCATTGGCAAAAAAATTGAGACTTATGAAAGTCACAAAACAGAACCGTCGTGTACCAGTTTGGGTGATGCTTCGTACCAATCGTAGTGTGACGACCCACCCTAAAAGGCACATGTGGCGCAGATCAAAATTACAGAGATGATTTAGATGGCAGAAGTTAGAGAAATGATCATCCCATTAAGGGCGGCTTGGGCTGTTCCTCGTAATGCACGTGCAAATAGGGCAATGGCGGAAATCCGCAAACATGTTGCACGGCACATGAAAAAGGGTGAAAATGAGGAAATCTGGATCGACGAAGCCGTGAACCATGCAATTTGGGCAAGAGGTATGCAGCACCCTCCTAGAAAAATAAAGATTATTTGTACTCGTGAAGAGGGTTTTCCTCTTGAAGTTAAATTATTTGAGGAATAAACATGGGCAATATCAGACCTTCTTTTATCAAAATCAGAGCCTTGCGACTTTTGGATTTATATCCTGATAAGTTTACTAACGATTTCGATGAAAACAAAACATTAGTTTCAGAATTTACCGATGTTGATAACAAGCGTATGAGAAATTGGATCGCTGGCTATATCACAAGATATAAGCAACGCCGAGTGGATTAGTTTTTCAATTAATTTCCAGTCGAATATTCATGGGTAATCTTCAAAATATACCATATCCGGACTTTTCGGCTAAGATATCCATTATTTTAGTCGAACCTCAATTCGATGGAAATATAGGTGCTGTTGCACGAGCAATGCTAAATTTTGGTATCCAGGATTTACGAATTGTTGGTCATGATGGAAATTGGAGTACCGAAACCCGTAACCGTGCTAAAAATGCACAAACAGTTCTAGAAAGTTGTACAACATATAATTCCCTTGAGGAAGCAATTTCAGATTTGAGTATCGTTATTGGTACATCTGGTAAAAGAGAATTAGGATCCAAAACTTCTCTTAGACATTTTATTTCACCATCTGAATTTTCTCATAGATTAATTGGTATTGATGGGCAATTGGGAATAATTTTTGGCCCTGAAGGCATAGGACTTCTGAATGAACAATTAACAAAATGTGATTTGTTAATGACCATTCCTAGTTGGGAAGGATACCCTATACTGAATTTGAGTCACGCTGTTTCGATTGTATGTTATAATTGGTATACTGCCAATTTATTAGCTTTGACCGATTTTGAAAAAGAAAAATTAATTATAAAAGATTCAGAACGATTACTCTCTCCAGAATTACGGCAGACATTAAAAGAATCAATTGCTAGATTATCGAAAAACATGCCTACTAAAGAACATCGTAGACAGGGTATTGAAGAAGTCATGACGCGCGTCATATTTCGTGGTCTACCATTGGATGATGAAATCCATCGCATTATTGGTGTTGTAAACGACTCTCAATTAGCATTGAAATATATGTATGAAAATCCCGAATTATGGGAAGAATATCGAAATGAAAACTAATTCTTTGTCCAAGTTGCCCATGATTTAGGCGTTTCTCTGACATGAAATGCACGTAGTTTCAATTCATTATCAAATGCTGATTTTATATGTGGCTCAACTTGTTCAAAAGCCCATTTCGCCAAATTTTCTGCTGTAGGGATAAATGGCATAATCACAGTCCTATGTTCATCTCCAATCTGAGATAGGGCTTGTATAGCAATACTATCATTTTCATAGACCAAAAAGGCGTGATCAACAATATCGTGTATATGTTCTGTGAGAATTTTAGAGATATCTGAGAAATCCATCAACATTCCTTCTTCTGAGGTGCCAGTTTCAGACACTACATCTCCTTCGATCTCTGCTTCCCAACGATACCGATGGCCATGAAAGTGTTTACACTTACTTTTGTGATTGGGTACACGATGCCCAGTATCTGTCTCAACCCATCTTCGTATTCTAGTAGTCATTACACATCACACCTAAATTGCATACTTGCAGAATTAATGCAGTATCTCTCACCACCCTCATCTTGTGGCCCATCTTCAAACACATGGCCTAAATGAGCATCACAGGAGCCGCATCTAACCTCTACCCTTACTATGCCCCCACTGAGGTCCGGTAACCGTTTGATACCGGCATCGGGGTCTTCGTGGTGGAAGGACGGCCATCCACATCCTGAATCATATTTCATCTTCGAAGTAAACAATAGGTTGCCGCAACATATACAGAAATAATCCCCCCCTCTATTTTCATCCCAGTAGATACCTGAAAAAGCAGGCTCAGTACCAGATTCTTGTGTGATTTGATACTGAAGATCAGTCAATCTTGATTTCAGCTCAATAATATTGATATTATTTGTTTCGTTCATGTGTTTGCCTCCTTGAATTCTCGGTCAGTTTTCAGGGCATTGTAAAGGACATCATCCCAGGGTTTGACATATTGAATAGGGTCATTTCTGCCTATTGCATGAAAAGCCAGTATTCGCTCTACATCCGAACCTGATGTACCAGATGATCGCCCATGGTTATCGGGGTTGTATGATGTAATCGTATTAGAAAATATAATGTCAAAATCAAGTCCGAGTTTTGAAATAGATACTTCAGCATCTCTTAGAATGGTTTCTTTATTACCATCAATATATGGCAATTTGAAAGTAATATTTTCCGATTCCCAATTTCCAATTTCAAAAGCATGTTGAAGAGCGTTGTAGAATTCTGGCCGGCAATCTGGATAAATTGCATGGTCTCCTGAATGTACACCTAATGCTACCTCAACCTTATTGGAATCTTTTATGGCTATAGACAAAGCATGTCCATACAATATTGAAGCAAAAATTGCGTTCCGATTTGGGACGACTGTTTGTTTCATTTGTTGTTCTTCATAATGCCCCTCTGGTACTTCTATAGATTCATCAGTAAGTGCTGAATGAAAAGAAGACATCGCTGATGTCAAGTCAATAATTTGATGGTTTATATGATAGCCATTTTGTGAAAGATAACTAAGATTTGATAGCGCTCTCTGAAGTTCTATCAAATGTTTCTGTCCATAATTATACGAAATTGCAAACACATCATATCCATCAGCAAGTAACCGCATCAATAGGGCAGTAGAATCCATCCCCCCACTAAATGCCATAACAGCAACCTTGCTTGTCATCAGTCAACCCCCATCCATTTGTGAGTTTGCAAACTCAGATTCCATCCAGGATTATTTTTTACAACCTCAACTGTTGATTTAAAATTATTACCATTCCATTCAACATCTTTGTTTTCATCATAACAAGGCTGCAATAAATGATAATCAAAACCACCCCTTAATTTATCATACATTTCTAAAGACTGCCCTAAATATACAATTTTCAGTTCATCTCCAGTTTTCTGACGAATTTTAATATCTGCATATTCTTGATCTTTTGGGCTCACACAAATCCAATCAATTATTCCCGGTGGAATATTAATTGTCCCATTGGTTTCAATACTGAGATAGTAACCTAATGGTTTCAAACAATTTGAAAGAGTTTCTAAATCTTGTAATGCCGGTTCACCGCCTGTAAATATTATCTTTTCACAATCAAATTTTGATATTATGTTAACAATTTCTCCTAATGTCAAATCATTCCAAATATCAAAATCTGTGTCACACCATGGACATCTAAGATTACAACCCCCAAATCGAATAAATATTGAAGGGGTGCCAGCATGGTAACCTTCCCCTTGTATACTATGAAATATTTCTACGATTGGATACTTGTGTTCTAAGGTATTAACCTGAATCAACATAGTCATATTATCACCGATTTAAATATATTTATCTACTAATAAGTTGTAATAATTCTGATCTAGCCTCTGAATTATCAAAAAACACACCATTCATAGCGCTAGTTGTCATTATTGATTGCTGTTTTTTGACTCCTCTACATACCATACATCCATGAGATGCATCAATAATTACTGCAGATCCAAGCGGTTTCAATATTGATTCTAAGTCATTTGCGATTGATTTAGTAATTCGCTCTTGATTTTGCAACCTTCGAGCGTGCATATCCACTAATCTTGCTAGTTTACTTATTCCGACAATTTTGTCGACGGGAATATATGCTACACTAGCTTTACCAGAGAAAGGTAGTAGGTGATGTTCACAAGTTGAGTGAAATTCTATATCTTGCAAAAGAACTATGCCATCATAACCTTCTGCGTTAAATGTCGCATCAAGAATAGTTTTTGCATCGTCTGAATATCCTGAAAATATTTCTAAATATGAGTCAATAACTCTTTCCGGTGTACGCTTCAATCCTTCCCGCAACACATCCCCATCGAAATTTTCAATGAATCTAACTAGGGTTTCAATAGCTCTCTTCGCTTCATCTTGCTGAATTTTTTTTGTCATAAATATCACTTTACCTTCCATGCGATTCATCAATTACATCTAATTGATCGAGTAGTTTTCGACATGCGGTTCTAATTGCATCTGCCACAGAAACAAATTTTTTCTTGTCACCAACATGGAGTTTCAAATCATCCAATAATTCCAACGGCATGTCCAAACTTATTTTTGGCATATAGGGGGGATGTCCCACACCTATAAAGTATTACTCCAGTAATACCAGAGTAATATTGTGACTTATTTTCGGTAAGATTCAATCAAATTATTTAATTGAGGAAAGTTATTGTGCAATCTTTGGGATTTATTACTAAGGGTTTCATATTGAATTGAAATTTCTCCATCTTCTACATTATTGTCCAATAGGTTTGAAATCACATTCATACCCCCTTGTATTGAGCCCGCTTCTAGATATGCTTCATTCGATATTAGTTGTCTATCGCGAAGTAATTCTAAAGTTTCTGATAGAAATTGCATTTCTAATTTTATAGCCGAACTTGTCAATGAAACTAGTGGCAGAAGCGAGTCGACACTCTGAAGCATGAGGGGCGGTCAGGAGGTTTGTATATGATGATTATTGTATCTGGCTTTGCACTAATTCAACAAGAATTCCCCCCGTAGATTTGGGGTGAATAAAAGCAATTAAATTACCATTTGCGCCTATATTTGGTGTCGAGTTAATCATTGTGAAATTATTATTCATTAATTTATCAATAACAAATTCTATATTTTGAACATTAATTGCAATTTGTTGTATACCTTCTCCCTGATTGGAGATAAACTTAGCAATAGGCGAGCTATCACTTAATGGCTCAATCAATTCAATTTTCGAGAAAGTTTCATTCAAGTTATTATCTGTACCATGAAAGATACGAACGCGAACATCATGTTCAGGAATAATTTCATCTACACCTTGTTTTAATCCTAATATATTCCATAATATTGACGAATCTTCTAAATTTTTTGTCGCAATACCGACATGATCGATTCGTGGTGGCATTTCATACTCCGCTTGGTGAGGTCCAGGTTCCAAATTCTTCTCTCATAATACCATTAACCTCACCAACAGTGGCTCCTGATTTCAATGCATTAATCAAAGGATTCATAACATTTTGAGTTGATTTACAAGCGGTTCTTAATTCAGACAATGAATCCACGACCTCCTCGGTATTTCTTAATTTTTTGAATTCTATTAATTTATTAATTTGAGATTCAGAATGTTTTTTATCTAATATTAACCCCTGAGTAGTATCTTTATCGGATTCAATATATTTGTTAACACCGACGACTGACAATTCCCCTGATTCAATTTTTTTCAATTCCCTCCAAGCACTTTCATGAATTTTTTTCTGTTGGATCCCCGATTTTATGGCTTCCATAGCCCCACCAGATGAATAAATTTCTTCAATAAGTTCAGTTGCCTCAGAAACGATTCTTGCAGTTAACTCTTCGATAAGATATGAACCCGCCAAAGGATCTACAGTATCTCCAACAAAGGTCTCCTCAGAGATTATTTGTTGAGTTCGAAGAGCGATTTTTACTGCTTCATCTGTTGGCAATCCAATTGCTTCGTCGTAGCTATTTGTATGGAGGGATTGCGTACCACCAAACACTGAAGATAATGCTTGATATGCAACTCTTATGGCGTTGTTCATTGGTTGCTGTGCAGTAAGTGAAACTCCTGCTGTTTGTGTGTGGAATCTAAGTTTTTTAGAACGTGAATCCTTTGGTGAAAATCTATGAGAGATTTGTTCAAACCATAATTGTCTTGCTGCCCTAAATTTGGAAATTTCTTCCAAAAAATCATTATGGCATCCAAAAAAGAATGACATTCGAGGGGCGAAATCATCAATTTCCAATCCAACTTTAATAGATTCTTCTGCATAATAAAGGGCATTTGAAATTGTTAAACCAACTTCCTCAACAGCAGTACATCCGGCTTCCCTCATGTGGTATCCACTAACTGATATGGTATTCCAAGAAGGTAAATTTTCATGACACCATTGAAACAAATCGGTTGTTAGTCGAATGGATTGTTTGGGCGGAAATACGTAAAGGCCTCTGGCAATATACTCCTTCAAGATATCATTTTGAACTGTGCCTTTTAGCTTAGTTCTCGATATCCTTTTTTCATCTGCCAAAGCCACGTACAATGCTAATAGTGTTGTTGCTGAAGCGTTAATTGTCATAGAAGTAGATACTTCCCCCAAATCAATATCATCAAATAATTCTCTCATATCATCTAGAGTATCTATTGCCACTCCTACCTTGCCAACTTCTCCTTCAGAAGATTCATGATCTGAATCTAAACCCAGTTGTGTTGGCAAATCAAATGCAATTGAAAGGCCAGTTTGTCCCGAATCTAATAATAATTTAAATCTATGATTAGTTTCTTTAGCTGTGGAAAATCCAGCATATTGACGCATTGTCCAGCGTTTATTTAGGTACATTTCCTTATGAATTCCTCTTGTGTACGGCGGCTCCCCAGGGGGCGAATGTCCTTCTGGAGGGTAACCTGAGTTGACCGCTGTTTCAGGAGTGGAAACTTTGGATCTAATCATCCCACTTCGAGTGGTTGAATAGTCATCATGCATGCTTCTCAACACGTTGAGGCCCAACAATGCAAATTAATGATTTGTTTCAATGGTGATGCCCACCTGGACCATGAACATGTCCATGTGTTAATTCTTCTTCTTCGGCATTTCTTATGGATAAAATTTCTACTTCAAAGGTTAATGCTTTTCCTGCCATAGGGTGATTGAAGTCACAACTAACCTCTAATTCATTGATTTCTATTACTTCAAATGGCATAGGCATACCCTGAACTTCAGCCTGAAATTGCATCCCAACCTCTAGCTCGTCTGTAAATTGCCCTCTTTCCATTTGTAAAACCCGGTCTTCTTCTCTGTGACCATATGCACGCTCAGGATCCAAAGTAAAAATCCTCTTTTCACCTGTTTTTGAGCCTAAAATTTCTTCTTCAAAACCCAAAATCATATTTTGGTGCCCGATTAAAAATGTAATTGGTTCTCGTCCTTCACCTTTCGAGGAATCAAAAATTTCTTTATTTTCTGGAAAGTATCCTACATAATCTACTGTTACTACTTTATTTAATTCTACTATCATTATATCATCTCCGTATTGTATATTCATCAATTATTTTCGTTAATTTTTCTAATTGATATTCATCGATAATACCACTATTAATTTTCTCGTCTAAATACAACTTAGCCTCAGCAGCAGTTTGCCGTTCACCTTTTGCCCAAATTGATCCTAGCAATCCAGAACGGTGTTCTTCTGCGATATCTATATTCTTGAGTAAGCCTCGCATTTCATATTTGTATTCCATGTGCCTACTCCTATCTAATCTTCTTGCACGATTAGCTGGTTGATAACTTGTTTTCCGAGCCCTACGACGAGGCTTTGGAGGGGGTTTTGCTACCGGTTTAGTTGCAGTATTATTTTTTGTATTCACCAGATTAGTATTTTGAGAAGCTCTAAGTTTACTCTGCTTGATTAATTGAATGGCTTTATTCGACTGCACCTTATCTGTTTTTTTCCCCAATTTTTTGGAACCTTTTTTAGTCTTTAATCCGACGCTTTTTCTTGCGGATATAGATTTATCCTTATCCTTTATTATTGGTGGTTCTGCTGCTGTTATTATTTCCTTAGCCACTTTAGTCGCCTCAGGTTTCTTGTCAGGATGTTTCTCTTTTGTAACCGAAGTTTGAATTCTTGCTTCAGTTTGTATTTGAGGTGGCGAAGGTGTTTCAATATTTTTTACTCCAGAAGTGGTAGGAGAGGGACTAGCTTTAGGAGTAGGTTTTATCGGAGTCGCAACCCGTATTTTTTTCTTTGATTCTTTATTCGAATCCTTGCCAAAAATATTTTTTGGCAAATTTTTGGGTTTGCGACGACGCTGCACTACTGAACCAGTCTCCTATACAATCCTGAGTAAAGGGTTTCATAAGGGTATTGAGTTCAATTATGTCAAAGCCAAGACACAATTGTTGAATCTGTCCTCAATAATGGATTAATTTTACTATCAGAAAAAACAGTTTCTTCATTACTTAATCTTGCCAATCGTCCCAATTCTGCTATCATAGTTCCATTATCAATACAATATTGTTTTTCAGGCCAGTGTGAACTTGCACCACGTTCGAGGCACATTATTTCAGACATCTGTCTAATTCGTAAATTACATGCCACCCCACCACCAAGAAGGACCTCTGTTTTACCTAAATGTGCCAGGGCTCGTTCTGTAACCTCAATACAACTAGAAAATGCGTGCTCTTGCAATGACCAACATACTTGAGCCAATGGTTTTCCGTCGTTAATTAATTGCTGAGCCGCAGTCAACATTCCTGAAAAAGACAAGTCCATTCCTTGAACGCCGTATGGCAATTCGACGTCTATTAGAGACGCGTTTGGGTTTTTGGCTACCCATCTTTCAGCCAATTTTTCAATCTCAGGACCTCCGGGAAATGGAATTCCTTGTGCTCTGGCAAATTTGTCAAGCATATTTCCAATTCCGATATCTAAAGTTTCTCCAATAACGCGATATTTATCCCCCATTCGAGCAATAACCTGCGTATTGCCTCCACTTACATAAAGTAAAACTGGATCGGTACACCCTGTTTGATTTCGTCCAATTTCAATATGAGCAATACAATGATTAACGCCAATTAAAGGCACATTAAGCTCCGATGCCAAAGCTCTAGCTACGGATGCTCCCACCCTTAAACAAGGGCCCAAACCTGGGCCTTGGCTGAAGGCAATTGATAAAATATTATTTTTCTGAATATTGTTAATATCCAAAAACTGTGTAATTATTCTTGACACATTTTCTGAATGATGATCGGCGGCTTCTCGAGGATGTATTCCCCCTTCTTCAGGTCTAAAAAGGGCAGAACATGAAGGAATTAGTTCCCCACTCTCTTTCACACCACCAATTGAAAGAGTGTGGGCTGTGCTTTCAAGCCCGATAACAATGCCCATTGTATTCTTCCAACAGACATAGTCCTTTCAAGTATCACTCTTCACGGACGTTCATGCAGTTGCTCTTGGTAAACATTGGGGAGCTTGCAACTCTTTCAGAGGGTGACCCAAATAAACCTCTCACTGGCGACTCAATGCACAATAGAGAACAGTTAGTTCATAATCATGGAACTGGAATATATATTGAAGAAGATAAGATTATTCGAATCGATGATTCCCAAAAATTATTTGAAGAATATTCTGGAACAAATGTCAAAATATTAGATGTTGAATCCAAAGCAATCGTGCCCGGATTTGTAGATTCTCACACACATTTGGTTTGGGCGGGAGATCGCGCTAATGAAATGAATTTGAGAAGAAAAGGATACTCTTACCAAGATATTGCTAATGCAGGTGGAGGAATCCAAAAAACAGTTGATTATACTCGAAGCACATCCGAAGAACATCTAATCAATAAGGGGTTAGATATTTGTAAAACAGCTTTAAAGTTTGGAACCACCACTATTGAGGGGAAAAGTGGATATGGATTAACGACGAAATCTGAAATTAATCTTCTCCAAGCAATTAAAAAAATTGGAAGCACTTCCCCTCAATTAATTCTCGGGACATGGCTTGGAGCCCACGATTTCCCTAAGAATACAAAAAAATCAGATTATATTGAATCTCTAATTTCTGATCAATTACCTTTGGTAGTTGAAAATAATTTAGCTAATTGGGTAGATGTATTTTGTGAACCTGGGTGGTATGATTTAGAACAAACAGAGACCATAATCAAAGCTTCTCATGAATTAGGACTTCGGAGTCGAATTCATGTAGACGAATTTGTAGATGGCAACGGGTTATCCCTAGCTGCTGAATTGGGTTGTGATAGTGGGGATCATGTAGGATTCAGTAATTCAGAATCTAGGGAGGCGGCAAACAAGGCTGGCACCCTTCAAACATTTTTACCTGGTACTCCATATGTTTTAGGTAATGAATTAATATATCCACTAAACGAATGTTTAGACAACAATTGGGCATTCGGCTTCGCAACGGATTACAATCCTAATTGTAATACAATTTCTTTACCATTTGTAGGCAGCCTCGCAACCCACCGATTGAATCTTGACCCTCTTGCCGCATTAGTGGCGGTAACAAGAAACCCTGCATCATCACTAAATTTGAAAGAAGAAGAAATCAGAGGAAGTATACGTGAAGGTGGAATTGCCGATCTAAATATTTTGAAAAGTAATTATATCGATGGCTGGTGTCAAACGCCTGGTATTTCTCCAGTTTCAAAAACAATTATTTCAGGGGAATTGTTTAACCATTAAAAATGCTACAAATCTATTTTAAATTTCTAACGTATTTGTACAATCTTTTTCAAACTTTCAATTACACAATTTCAATTATGTCCAAATTATTTCTTAATTCTCGATTGTAGATAATTTGATACTGATTTTTCGCTAATAGTATTGCTGATAAGAATGATTATCGGAATTTGTTCCATATTGATTATCTGCATCTGCTTAGCAGTACCACGTTATTGGTAATAATTGTAATTATCATCATTACAGAGGGGGTGGAAGGAAGATATTTACGAATGACTCTATGAAAACAGATCATGGTAGTATATGTTGGTTATTGCATGAGTTGCAAGAAATCACGAGATATACTCAATGCGAAATTGATTCAGATGAAAAATGGAAGAACCAGAGTGGCTGGTTCGTGCTCATCCATAGATTGTTGTGGAAAAATCTCAAAAATAATTTCATGAATTATTAACCCACAAAGAGAATCATTGATGAGGGGGTCTCTTGACGGCCGCCTACCTTAGGGCTCGTGGTCTAGGGGTTATGACGTCGCCTTGACATGGCGAAGATCGCAGGTTCAATTCCTGCCGAGCCCACCAATAGAGTTAATTCTAGTTTTGTCATAATTCAAATTCAAATGCTAGTCTCAATCTACCTTTGCCTTTGTTCTTCTTGCCGATGTATCGGAGAGGTGGAATAATGGATGTATTTGATACATGAGTGCCAGCGCATGGACATAAATCTACACCTTCTATTTCCACCACTCGTAAATTATCCCCTGGTATTTTATGCAAAAATTTAGTGTGTCTTATCAGTTTGTGGTTTAGTATTGTACTCCTGTCCCACTCGTGAATATTTACTGGTGTTGATGAGCTTAATACTGAATTAACTGCACTAACTAATTCAACCGGATTAAATTCTTCCTTGTTTTCAAATAGCAAATCAATGCGTGATCGAATAGCTCCCAATTGGTTTCCGACGGTCTGAGCGCCCCAGATATCTTCAGCTAGCGCCGAAACAATATGTTGTGAGGTATGCATCATTGCGTGAGCGTTTCTTCTTTCAGTGTCGATTTGACAAGAAATTCCCTCTCCAATTTCAAAATTAAATGGGTCGTCTATAGGATGTACAATCATTTCACCAGGTAGAACCTCTGAAAATTCAGAAATTCCCCCATCAGTTTTGATTATCTTACCTGTATCACCAGGTTGTCCCCCTCCACGTGGATAACAGTATGTTTCAGAAAGTAACAATGCTGACTCACTAATTCCAACAACATTCGCTTCAAATTGAGGGGGGTTAATTCCAGGATGCTTGGTCATGTGTAGTTTTTCTTGCAAAATCAACCCTCAAAAACATTGCAGAGTGAGCCATCTAAAATTTTTGATGCCAGATTTTCTGTGTCTATAGAAAATGACCTGTCACCCTCAAGAGGTCGAACAATTTCTCTTATCCAAGAATGAATTAACGTTACAGAATCCGAAGAAGTTTCAGAAATATTATCTAATGCTACACTTGAACAAATAAATTCATTTGCTAATATTAATGATAAAAATTTTGTTTGTTTAAACAAGCGATACGCCCCTGTAGCACCCATGGACACATGATCTTCCTTACCCAGACTTACTGGAATATTTGTTGTTGTTACTGAATTAGCGAGAAGATTCATCTCCGCTAGTACCGCTGCAGAAACATATTGTAATATCATTAATCCACTTTCAAGACCCTCATTTTGTGCTAGAAATGCATTTTGTTCAGACCAATTAGGATCTAGGATTTGATTTGTTCGTCGTTCAGAAATACTACCGATCTCATGACAATTAATTGCTAAAGTATCACTGATAATAGCTAGAGATTGTCCATGAAAATTTCCTCCGCTAATTACATCAAAGCTCGAATCTTCTACAAATATCAAAGGATTATCTGTGGCAGAATTAATTTCAATTTCTAAAATTCTTCTTGATTCTTTTATTGCATCAATCATTGGCCCATGTACTTGGGAAGCACATCTAAACGAATATGAATCCTGTACTCTATCGCAATTTTCATGAGATTCCATAATTCCTGAATTTTGTAAAAATTCTGAAATACGTGCGGCTGAAATAGATTGACCAATTTGTGGCCTTGCTTTATGGATTCTTTCATCAAAAGGAGAAATTGAACCTTTAATACTCTCAATTGAACAGGCAACAGATACATCAGCAGAAAATATTAATTTTTCACAATTCAGTATTGATTCTGTTAAATATGCGCACATTTGGCTGGTTCCGTTGATTAATGACAAACCCTCTTTTGCCTCCAATACCGTTGGTTGCAAACCTGCTGCAGCAAGTGCTTCTTTAGCATTGGTAATGACCCAATTTCCTTCCGAAGATTGGACATTTGCCCTCCCCTCTCCAATTATTCCTAAAGCCATATGTGATAATGGAGCTAAATCTCCAGAAGCTCCTAGAGAACCGATACGCGGTACCTCTGGTGCGATTCTATTGTTAATCATTTCAATAATTAATTGCACTAATTCTACCCGCGCTCCTGAGAATCCTTTGGCAATAGAATTGACTCTGATCAACATCATCATTAACACATGTTCAGGGTCCATTCTTTCTCCAACTGCACAGGCATGTGAACGAATTAGGTTTTGTTGCAATTCTTTCAAATTTGTTTTATCAATCGTTTTTGATGAGAGTGCACCAAAACCCGTATTTATTCCATAAACAATTTCCTCAGAATCTAATATTTCCTCAACTACATTGAAGGATTTCTTCATATTAACACGGGCACTTTTGGATAGTTTGATAGTTATACCAGGATTCTTAAGTGAAGAAATTTGTTCTAAAGTTAAAGAGTTTCCATCGATAATTATTGTTTTCAATGTAATTCCCCCCGTTGTTCTGAAAATGTCTTATTGAGTAAATCTTTTGAAACCTCGGAAGCAAGAGTCACTTGCAAATTCCCATCATTATTCATTGCTCGTCTAATAGTAAATTTGGCTTCAGAGTTTTGAGCCCATGCTCTCCTCGCAACCCCATTATTTACATCCCAGGATAGCATTGAGTTAAGATTGGAAGTTGATTGTTCAGTTCCATCTAATAACAAACCAAATCCTCCATTGGAAACTTCTCCCCAACCAACACCACCTCCGTTGTGTAAACTAACCCACGTAGCTCCTCTAAATGAGTCCCCTATGAAATTTTGAACAGACATATCTGCTGTAAACATTGAACCATCTCTAATATTAGCAGTTTCTCGATATGGGCTATCTGTGCCACTAACGTCGTGGTGATCCCTACCTAATACGATTGGTGCGGATATTGTTCCATCTGATATAGCTTGATTAAACGCATTACCAATTTCTCTTCTTCCGATTTCATCAACATACAGAATTCGAGCTTTACTTCCCACTACTAATTCATTGTATTTGGCTAATTCAATCCATTGTAAGTTATCTGAGTATTGCATAGACAATTCATCAGGAGAGTTTTTTACTAATTTTTGTAAAATACTTATCGCAATTTTATCAGAATTTTCTAAGTCTGAATCTAATCCTGAAGTACATACCCATCTAAAAGGACCAAATCCATAATCAAAACAAATTGGTCCCATGATATCTTCTACATAGGATGGGTATTTGTAGCCTGAAAGAGTATTATCATCGAAAATATCTGCACCAGATTTGCCGGATTCTAATAAAAATGCATTTCCATAATCCCAAAATTTCATTCCTTTATTTACTAATTTATTGATGATATTAGTATGGCGGACAAGAGAGGATTTGACTAAATTTTTAAATTTATCAGGAGATTCTTTAATCATGAGATTGGCGCTTGAAAAAGATAATCCTACAGGGTAATATCCTCCTAACCACGGATTATGTAGGCTGGTTTGATCAGAACCTAATTCTGGGATGATATTTACCTTGTCGAGTTTTTCGAGTAAATCAACAATGTTTCCTACATACCCTAAGGAAATCGCCTCATTATTTTGAATGGCGATTTTAGTACGTGCCATTAATTCATCTAAGTCCTGAAAATATTCAGATAACCAACCCTGTTCGTGCCGTTTTATCACAGCTCGCTCATTAATTTCTGCAATTATAGATACTACGCCCGCAATTACCCCCGCTTTAGCCTGAGCACCTGACATTCCCCCTAAGCCGGAGGTTACGTAGAGAAGTCCTCCCATATCCTTCTGTGAAGATACGCTAAGGTATTTCCTTGCTGCATTAAGTATCGTAATAGTTGTGCCATGAACAATGCCTTGAGGTCCTATGTACATATACGAACCAGCAGTCATTTGACCGTATTGAGATACACCTAATGCATTCATAATTTCATAGTTTTCTTGGCTCGAGTAATTTGGAATGACCATTCCATTGGTAATCACTGCTCTAGGAGCATTTTTAGAAGAAGGGAATAGTCCTAAAGGATGACCAGAGTACATAACAAGTGTCTGTTTATCATTCATATTTGACAAATAAGACATTGTCAATCTATATTGAATCCAGTTTTGAAATACTGAACCATTACCTCCGTATGTTATTAATTCATGAGGGTATTGAGCAACTTTAGGATCTAAATTATTTTGAATCATTAACATCATACTTGCTGCTTGTAAATTCTGTGCACCATATTCTTCGATTGGTCTAGCATACATTTCATAATTAGGCCTAAAACGATACATGTATATGTGCCCATAATTAAGTAATTCTTGAGTGAATTCATCAGCTAATTCTTTGTGCCATTTCTCTGGGAAATACCTTAGGGCATTTGCAACTGCCTGTTTTTTTTGCTTTAAATCTAAAACCTGAGGGCGAGCAGGGGCATGATCAACACCAGAATCGGTGATAGGTTGAGGGGGCAATTCGGGAGGAATACCGATCATTAAATCATCAATGAAATCAATCAATAAAATCACTCCAATTTATTTTTCATAATGTCCCTTACATTACCAATAATCTGTTCTGCTGATTTGATAATTAATTCAGTTTCAGTAGAGTAATGATTCTTTTCGGATTCAATTAACCCACCAATATTTATTTCTACATTCAAAATTGCCAATCTTATTGAAGCATAACATATTTCAGCAGCACCAGCAGCATCAGTAATTGCATTTTGATTACAAACAGATAATAATTTAGGGATAATTTTCAATAGTTCTAGAGATTGTTCCGCGGTTTCAAATGGGATATTAGTGGCTTTGAGTGTAGCATTTGTAATGGTGTCTTTTCTCGTTAAAATTTCTTTTTCAGAATTTTTTGGTAAACGATAAGCTTCCATCAATTGTTCAAATGCATTAGAATCGTTTTTTGCTAACTCCAAAGAACGATTTAAATTTGAACCATGGTTAGAAATAATCTGATTAGAAATCTCCTGTCCAGATAACCATTTTTCCCTCCCTATAGTTAGATTGGCGACCATTGATGTTAACGAATAAGCATGAGCCAAACAAAGTGCTGCAACAGCTCCCCCACCTGGAGTTGGTGATTTAGAAGAAATATCATTTAAGATTGAGGTGTAACCTTCATTCATTTTGTTCAACCTCATTACGAATAGCCCACTCGATTATATTTTTATTTTTATTAAATGGTGATAAATAATCCAATCCAAGGCCAGTTATAGCGGAATCCACCAATTCCATTTCTGAAGCATGTTCTGGATTTGAGTGATACCATTTACCACTTTCAACAATTGCAGACAGGGGTATTAGCCCTACTAATTCCGAACCTAATGTTGAGGTGCCGTGGTCACCTACAATTGATTTCACAGCTTCGAATGCATGATGCATCGGAGTTTTATTCACATTTTGTAAATTCATAGAAACTTGAGAAATATTGTGGGATGGTAATGTTAAACCCATGGCCTGAACCTCGTCTAACATACCTTTGATTCTTTGTTTATTTCCAATTGAATTTTTGATGAGTCGGCCAGATGAACGAACAATCGAACCTGCAATTTTAGAAGCTTTGGCATCTATTTCATCTACATTTACATTGTATGCTACGAGAACATTCCTAACTCCAATTGACATGGCACCAAATTTTTCGCTCTTAAGATCCCACTCACCTCCCCATCCATCAGGTAAACGCGTCGAATCATCTTCCCAATCGCCGCCAGTTAATCTTGATTCCAATCCTTCATATTGCCCCCTCCTCAATATAGATAATTTATTTCTGCTCGGATTTGATGCTACATCTCCGTAGTAATAATATGGTATATTAGGAATCAAACTAGGTAATTTTTTTGCACATCGAATACATTCATCTGTAGAATTATTTGAAAGAGGGACAAAGGGGCAGACATCAACTGCACCCATACGAGGGTGGCTACCTTTATGCTTCCTCATGTCAATTAATTCGATTGATTTTAATATTAATTTGGAAGTTGCAATTAGCACTGCCTCAGGTTCGCCAGCGATGGTAATGACTGTACGATTATAATCAGGATCTGATTCAGCACCTAGAACATATGCCCCTTCAATTCCTTTTGCGCTTCCAACAATTTTTTCTATTATATCTTGATCTCGTCCTTCACTAATATTAGGTACACACTCAATCAAATGATTAGACATTCAATCACTTATCCATATAATCGATCAGGTTCTGAAAGAGCCGACTGTTTCTTTTTGATCAGCATTGTTGAGACAGCTGTCTTGAAATCTGACATTGAGCACTTATCTTTATTGTCTGTAATTGCTGACATACCTGCTTCAATAGTCACCGATTGTATTTCAGCACCACTAAACCCTTCTGTGATTATGCTGAGTTTTTTGCTTTTTACATCTTGAGAAATTGGCATATTGGCTAAATGAATGTCAAATATTTGTTTCCGTGCCGATAAGTCAGGTAGAGGGATTTCTATAATTCTGTCAAATCGGCCGGGTCGTAATAAAGCCTTATCAAGTAATTCAGGGCGATTTGTTGCTGCAATAATTTTTACATTTTCAAGTGCATCAAAACCATCCATTTCGGCTAATAATTGCATTAACGTCCTCTGAACCTCTCGGTCACCTGAAGTGGAAGCGTCCAATCGTTTACTTCCAATAGCATCAATTTCATCAATAAATATGATAGTGGGGGATTTTTTTCTTGCCAAATCAAACAATTCTCTTACCATGCGACCACCTTCTCCAATATATTTTTGAGCTAATTCAGATCCTACTAAGCCTAGAAACGTTGCATTTGTAGCATTGGCTACTGCTTTGGCCAACATTGTTTTCCCAGTCCCTGGGGGGCCTGAAAGTAGAATTCCTTTTGGCGGAATTATTCCAAATTCTTTGAAGATGTCTGGTTTTTCGAATGGTAATTCAATGGCATCTCGAACCAATTTAATTTCTTTTTCTAAACCACCCAAATCAGAATATTCAATATCTGTTTTTTCAAGAATTTCTGTACTAGTTACAAGAGGGTCAAAAGCATCATCGAGAATGGAAATTATTGCTAAAGTATCTTGATTCAATGAAACTCGAGCGCCAGGTAATAACTTCTCTTTATTCAGAGTTGGGTTGATTGAAACCATGAAAACAGTGCCATTAGAACTTCTAACAATGGCTTTATCTCCTTCTAAATCTTGTATGAATCCTATAATATTCGGAGGCATTCGTAATGATCTGATCTCTTCTTCTAACTTAGTAGAACGTTTTTTTAACTGATTAATTTCATTTTCTAAAAACAATTTTTCAGTTAACAATTGTTGAGAATCTTCTAATAGATCTGATATTTGATTTTTCAAAATCAACAATTGACGGGATTTATCATTCAAATTACTGGAATCTGATTTGTCTCCTGGACGGGAGTTAGAATCGGCACGACTCGTCATGGCATGACCCGATGCCACTACCATATGACAGTTATCACCCGAAGTAATCTTGTATTAGAGACTCGTCCAGACTATTGATGGGAACTTGTGAGTTGTGCGGTGCTGAAAAAATCAGCACGCGCAGAGCTAATGCAGCCGGCATCAAATTGGAAGCGTGTAACCGTTGTATTGACAACATGAACTTGAAAACAATTGAAAGTCCTATTCAACAAAAACAAATAATTCCCAAGCAATTTAACAATGTAACTAGTCGTGGTGTTTCTGGGAAAGATATTATGGCAAAACACGAAAAAGAATTAGCGCCGGATTTTCATAAAAGGATTAGAGATGGGCGATTATCTAAGGGGTGGGATCAACGTACCTTCGCCTTAAAGATGAATGAAAGACTAAATTCAATTCAAAAGATTGAGAATGGGGGGCGCCCAACCGATTCTTTGATTAGTAAAATTGAAAAAATTCTCGAAATAGATTTGTATATTGAACGCAGCAGTCAATCCACCTCGATGTTGGCTTCTAAAAAAAGAGGATTGACTATCGGCGATGCTCTTGAAGATTTATTATCGAGGAGGGACGAATAATTGGAAAAAGTCCCTCTACATGTTATTCATTTAGATCAAGACGACCCAAAAAAATGTACAGCAAGGAAATTAGAAAGATTTGGACATGCTAATGTCCATTCTAATATTTATAAATCTCCAAAAAGAGGATTTCTTTTAGATCCAGCTGCAGGTGTGTTATTAGGCCCAGATGATAAAGTAATGATTGAAAAAGGTGCTGCAATTGTTGCTTTAGATTGCTCTTGGAAGCAATTAACTGAATCATTAGAAATAATTCATAAAAAAACCCGGCTAAAAGGTAGAACTTTACCATTAGTTTTAGCTGCAAATCCAGTGTCTTGGGGAAAACCCGGCAGATTATCTACAGCCGAAGCTCTGGCATTAAGCCTAGTATTAATCAATAAATGGGAGCAAGCAAAAAGTATTCTGAAACCTTTTAGATTCGGTGATACATTTTTTCAATTAAATTCAGAGCCTATGGAGGCCTATTCGGCTGCCACAACTAATTCAGAATTGGCTGAACTTCAATGGGAGTTTTTTGATAAACCCTCATCTGACTTGTGAGCCTGATGGCATGTCTTTTTCAAATGTTAATAAAGAGACTATTCCATCTCCATCATCCGCTGCCAATAACATTCCTTCGGACATTACCCCTCGTAATTTACGAGGTTTTAAGTTGGCCACAAATACGACATTTTTACCAATTAATTCATCTTTAGAATAAATTCCCTTGACGCCAGCACAAACGGTTCGGGTTGAGTTAGGGGCATCTTCTAGTGTCACAACAAATAATTTGTCTGCATTGGGGTGGTCATCTACGGAAATTACTTTTCCAGTTTTTAATTCTACTTTCAAAAAATCTTCAAATTCGATATATTCGTCCTCCTTATTGGTGTCTGTATGTACGTTTGTTGAATCGGCTATTTCGACCTCACGCTTCAAAATTTCGTCTAAATCAAGTCTCTGAAAAAGAGGCTGTGGAGGGGTTGGATTCCAATGTATTGAATGTGTGGGGCTAAATGCATCTTCGTAAAGGATAGTGTCCATTTCATTTTCCTCACCTAACATTTCCCATAATATATTTGATTGAAATGGAATAAATGGTCTGAGAGTAATTGCTAGCCCTTTACAAATTCTCCACCCCAACGCCAATTTACTCAGAGAATCATTTCTTTCGAGTGAAGGTGGAGCTTTCAGATATCTCCAAGGCTCTGCATTTTGTATCAAACCGTTGCCAATTTGTGCAATATTCATGATTGATCTTAGTGCTTCTTTAAATCGTTGACTTTCTAGTGAGTTGATTGCGGATTGCAATTTCCCTTCTATTTCGTCTAATATATCTTTATGTAAATCTGGTTTATCGAATTCTAACAAAGGATTTGTACCGTCTGATGGTAATCTATGAGTTAATGTCATTATTCGATGGACATAATTTCCATAGGTGCCAATTAATTCATTGTTAACACGGTCGACAAATTCTTCCCATCGAAAATCGGTATCATGTCCTTCGGGCATATTTATTGAAAGAAAGTATCTAAGTGAATCTGCAGTATGGCTTTCTAAGAACGAAGGTAACCAAACACCATGTTCCCTACTCTTACTAAATTGTCCCCCTTGTAACATTAGAAATTCCATTGAAGGCACGTTATATGCAAGAGCATATTCTCCAGATTCAGGGATAGAAGAAGGGGGTAATCCCGATTTAACCGAATTCATGCCCATAATTATTGCAGGCCAAATTACTGTGTGAAATGGAATGTTATCCTTACCCATGAAGTAGATGTGTTTTGGTCGAATACCATCTGAGTCGACTTCCCACCATTTTTTCCAAGAGTGTTGATCTCCACCATTATTACTAGCAAATTTTTCAGACCAAATTCTGGCACAAGTATAGTATCCTTGAACTGCTTCAAACCAAACGTAAATTCGTTTTGAATCCCAATCAGGATCATCGAGGGGGAGTTCTATCCCCCATTCCATATCCCTAGTCACTGCCCTAGGCCGCAGACCCATGTTCAGCCAATTTTTTGTCATAGCCCTAACATTAGGTTTCCAAATATTTTGGTTTTGAGAAGCAAATTTTTCTAATTCTTCTTGGAATAAATCCAATCTGTAAAATAAATGTTCAGTATCTCTAATTTCTATCTTAGATTCAGGATCCATTTTCGAACGAGGATTAATCAATTCACTAGATTCATATGTACCCCCGCAATCATCGCACTGGTCTCCTCTTGCTTCCTCTGCCCCACAAGTAGGACATTTTCCCTCAACGTATCTATCTGGTAAAAAACGTGTAATGCCATCAGAATTAATTGAACAATATTGTTGCATCGTCTGTTTTTCGAGGAATCCTGCTTCAAATAATTCTGAGAAATTTTCTTGAACGAGTTCTTTGTGCCTTGGATCTGTAGTACGATTGTATAATGCTCCACCAAATTCAATTCCCCTGGAGTCTACATTATCCCCCCATGAACACCCTAAATCAATCAAAGCTTGGGCATTGATTGTATGGTATCTATCGACGATAACCTGTGGAGCAACACCTTCTTGTTCGGCAGAGACAGTTATCGGTGTGCCATGTTCATCAGAACCACTGCACATTAAGACAGAGCGTCCTCTAGCCCTCTCATACCTATATTGAATATCTGCTGGCAAACAATTGCCTGCAACATGGCCTAAATGGAGTGGCCCGTTAGCATACGGCCAAGCCATGAAAATTGCAACTCGTTCCATGAATTCACCTACCGTTATACAAAGTCGGTATGGAACATGTTTATGTCTTCATCGCCTTTGTTAGGTCCGGAGTCAAACTACTTGGATGGTCTCGTTAATCTGAAAGTTTAAATTTTATAATCTCTAAGAGGCACCAAATTTGAGTGAATATACACTAATTATTTCATACGCATTACTTGCAATAACGGCATCTTTTATTTGTAGCATTTTAGAAGCAGTCTTGCTTTCGACTACGCATGGCCACATAGTTGCGTTAAGAGATACACATCTTAAAATTTCTAATATATGGGCTGATTTCAAAGAGGATCCTGAACGCCCCTTGACTGCAATTCTTACTCTGAATACAATTGCTCATACCGTCGGAGCCTTGGGTGTTGGAGCAGAAGTAAAAAATCTCAGTGGAAACCCGAGCGTTGGAGTGGTTAGCGCATTGCTAACACTTGCAATTTTATTATTCAGTGAAATATTACCAAAAACAATCGGGGCTCTTTACTGGAGAAAATTAACAATTATTTCTGCAAATTCATTGGTCTTCTTGATTTTTATATTATTTCCTATTGTTTGGCCCATCGAAAAAATTCGTTCATTATTACCTGCAGCGTCTAATGAAGCCGTAACGCGTGATGAATTATCTCATTTAGCAGATATTGCTGAAGAAGAAGATGTTATTGAGGAAGATGAAGAAACAGTAATTAAAAATTTGTTAAAATTACGAGAAATGGAAGTTGGTAGTATTATGACTCCTCGAGTCGTTATGACAACCGTGTCTTCCGAGGATACAATCGAGGCGGTAATGGATAGATTACCAATAATGATTCACGGAAGGATGCCGGTCCTTAACAAACAAAATATTGATGATGTTCAGGGATTAGTTTTGAGGAATGACATTTTGAAAAAGGCAGCTGAGGATAAATTTGATAATACCATGAATTCAATTATTAGACCTATTGAGCAATGTGATGTTACTTCCTCTGTAGATAAGGCATTAGATATTCTATTAGAAAATAAAGCCCAAATGCTTGTTGTAAGGGATAATTTTGGTGGCACTGTAGGATTATTGACAATGGAGGATGTTATCGAAACACTACTGGGAGTAGAGATTGTCGATGAGTCTGATCAGGAAGGAATCAAAGAAGGGACTCACCATGAAGACATGCGGGAATTAGCTAAGATTAGATTTGATAATAATGATGAAGATGAAAATTAATTATCTTCATTATCTTTATCGCTCATCCATCCTTTAGATTCAGAGAAATGACTAGAATGAATTTTACCACATTTACATAGAGTTTGATTATCATTTTTCATATTTGTACCTCCTCATATTAGTTATATCATACAATTATTGTTTTGTCAAACAAACAATATTACTATTGTTATATTTTTTTTGTCATAATATGATCATCAGAACCAATTGGCACTTCTTTAATGACACCAACTACCGTATAACCAAGTTTCTCATAAAATATTTTGGCTTGGAATGTGCAAGTAGATAGTAATAAATTGTTAATACCTTTATCCATTGCTACATTTTCAATATATTTCATGAGTCTGACACCTAAATATTGTTTTCTAAAAGGTTCATCAACCCATATAGTATCGATTGAAGCGTAGTTATTAGAAAAACTTCCCTTAATTCCACCAACTAATAAATCATTTTTCTTAATTGAATACACAAAGTATTGTTTCTTTTCTAAATTGAATGATTTGTAGTATTCATTCAATATTTTCTTAGCTTTTATTAAATATATTTTATTTGTACTAAACTTATATGAACTTGTAGAAAATGGCTTATCATTTAATAATCCATAATAATTTCCATTCTTGGGCATATCAGGAATTGTACACACTAATTCATATCCTAATACAATTAGATGCTTCACATAATCACTATCATGTGTAAAAACAGTTATTTTTGCGGCAATTTCAGAGTGTATTTCCTTAACTTTCTCAAGTAAAGGATTCAAGTATATTACATCATCAACCCATATATCCCGTATTTCAATATTATTCCATCCGCTTTCAGAAAAAGCTATTCCTTTCATTTCTCCATCAGAAAACAAATAGATATTTGCTTCCTTATAGGGCAATTTACCTATCTTACTAATATTAAATTCAATGAGTCCTTTGCTAATATTCTTTGAGTTTGCTATATCTTCCGCGATTTTAAACATAAGGGACACACCATGAAGACATGAGGGAATTAGCTAAGATTTGATAATAACGATGAAGATGAAAATTAATTATCTTCATTATCTTTATCGCTCATCCATCCTTTAGATTCAGAGAAATCACTGAAAGATTCCAATCTCTTGAGTAGAGCATTGCCACTGCCTGTTGATTTTGCAGATTTAACTAGCCAAACGCCACCAAATGCGTATTCCCAAATTCCAAAATTTTGAGCATGGAATCTACGGAAAAACCGATCTGCGATTGGAATCATCATAAGAATCAATGAGCCAGCGACAAAAATTTTCATTCCAGTACCCCATTCAGTACCCGAAGAAATAGCAAGCATTAGGGCTACAAGTCCAAAGAAAATAAATGGGACATTGGTATTTTTCATAATGTGGTATAATACAATCGGATTATTACCTCGGGAATTAATATATTGTGTCATACTAATCCAATTCCCAATAGATCGCCCTGTCCAAATAGGCATTCCAATAATATTGAATCCCGTAAGGAGTAAAAGTAAAATTAATGGCCAGGTAATATCTACATATGAAACAATGAATAAACCAATTAATAATGACATGAGTCCAAAATTGACGATAATATCAATTAACCATTTACCAAATTTCCTAGCAGAACCAGATTCTTCAAAACCCTCGGGCAATACTTTGTCGACTCTCTGTTTCTTTGCTCTCTTTTTCTTCGTCCGAGCCTTTTTGGGCTTAACTTTAGATTTGACTGGAGCAGGCGTTGGATCCGGCTTAACCTTAGGTGCTTGGGTTGGTGTTGCCTTTACAACAGCCTTTGTTCCAGGTTCAGCTGATTGAATATTATCTGCTTTTTCTAAAAGTCCCATTTTTTCACTCTCCGTATATAGCTCCAATTCGGGTGTAAACCTCAAAATCTGGTGAAGCGACAAATTCATTAATTTGATCTTCTGGTAAGTTACCCAATTCAGAATTAATCATATTGAAAAATTCAGAGCGAGATTCTTCGTCTGAATTAATTGGATCAGCACCAATATTTTGGAAAAGATTGAAGGATTCTGATTCAATGAATGTTTCCACAAAGTCATCAGGCATATTACCCAATAATGTATTAACAATATTGAAGAATTCAGCGAATTCATCATCTGATTCATCCTCATTAGTCTCCTCAACGGCTTGGCTCTCAACGATATCATCTTGAGATTCTTCTTCCCACCAAGTTTCTGGCGCCTGAATAAGTTCGACAGTAGGTTTAATTTCCCTCATTTCTTGTTGTTGTTTTTTCCTCAAAACAATTATTTCCCTATCCAACTCAGAGCCAAATCGGTCAGAAAAACGGTCTAATAATGTCCCGACATTGCCTGATGCAATACGGTCAATGTGTCCATACATACTTTCTCTATTACCAACAGATAGTGTAGGATCCGCGGCCTTCCTATTTTTCCAATGAGTATTGAAATCCGTGGTAGCAGTTTCTTCTAACTCAGGTGCCTCCAAATGTGGGACTTCTGAGGCAACTTCTTCGATTATATCTTCAGATAGTTCTGATTCTTCAATAATCAAACCAGGTGGTGGTGGTGGTAATGGCATATCGGGAGAAGGGGCTGCTGGCATCGGAGGAAAAGAAATTCCTGGAGGGGGGGGAGGGGGGGGCAAATTAGGTAATCGATTCTGAACCTCTTCGTCTTCTCCCATAGTACTCACTAACCCGCTTCCAAACACACTCACTCTTCAACATATTGTGATTGAGTGTTGAATAAACATTAGTTTTCAATCACTCCCCAGCCTTTCAAAACTAAAAAAGTAGCCATTCCTTCAGAAACATTGAATGTTTTTCCGATACTACCCTCAACAATTTCATCGCCCAATTCCATTCTAACATCATCTCGATTAATTGTGACATCAAATTTTTTAGAAGATGAAAATGCTGTAGTTTCCAATAATGGATTAAATGGATTAACTCCCTCAGGATTTAGCCTTTCTAAAGGCATTTCAGTAACTCTTAATCCACATTTACCGTGTAGGCTACCAATCCATCGAATCACCCTTTTAGTGTCTACAGTCACGCTTTCGTCAGTCTCACCTGCATTACCGAGAACTACAGATGTGTCACCTTTAATCAGTTCCCAAAAAATAGATGTATTTTGATCACCGAATACTCTTAGCGAATTGTCTTCCATCAAACGAGAAATTCTTTGATTATCAGATGCTGATTCAGCTAATTCTTTTATTCTGTTTTTTGAATAACTTTTCACAGTAAAATCATGTGAGTTTTTTCTTTTTTCAATTATACCATGTAACTCTTCGAGAGTTTCTTTTGCTTGCGCCCCCCCACTCTCAATAATATTCAATTTGGTTGTAATTGATTCCATTCCATTTTGGATACGATTTTGCCAACCAGATTGTGGTCCTGAAAGGACTGTCTGCACATTAATTCCCTCGCCCCTAATATGATTGACGAGTTGTCGACGAGCGTTTGAATCGAGATGTAACAAACCGGGATTTCTATAATGAATATGAAACCCCCTATGTCCAGAAAATGAGGTTTGAATATATTTTTCATCAAAACCAAATTCTGGCAATAAAAATTCAGACCATAGAGTCCAGGCTTGCTCCTGTATTTTTTCAATCATTGAAGGAAAATCATTATCTGAAACTCCAGGTAAATGATCCCCATCAAGATCAAAAATTAGATCTGCACCTTTCCAACCTTTTTCAGACATATTTCTTTCAGAGGGCGTATCATAATATGCTGTGCTATGGAAACATGAATGCGGACCCCTTTGTTGTAAATATTGTAATAAATCCTTTTTTTCTCTAAAACCACGGTGCCTATCAGGGGGTTTACTACCCCATGGGATAAACATCCATTCACGATTTTTAAATCGGGGTGGCGTCCAAATATCATCTACTGATTTAGATCTATAATAATCTCCGAAACGAAGTGCAAAACGACTCCAACCTTCGACCATGTCCCCTTAGATGAGGAGAGGGCAAATTAAGTTGAGGATTCTGAGTTGTGGATGTACGTTAATCCTCATTAACATCTGTGGCGGAAGCAGCGCCGGTTAATTTGACGTATGCTTCCCAACAAACATATTCATTATCAACAACAATTGCTTCTGAAAATGTCATGGCTTTACCAGTAATAGAACATATAGGACCTAATTGTCCGGTAGCTGTAGATAATTTCGATGCATCTGGCATATATTATCGGGCAATATTTTCACTATTCAGCCTTCCCTTCTTCTGAACTCACATACACAGGCATTTTCAAGGTGTTTTATTCGGCGAACTATATGCAATACTCACACGAGAGTTACAAAGTTGGTCATTCCCCCGATCCTGATGATGCATTTATGTTCCATGCTATGACTACTGGAGCCATCAATACGAATGGTAGAAATTACGAACATGTACTACTAGACATCGAAACACTCAATCAACATGCTCTAAAAGGAAAATATGAAATTTCGGCTGTTAGTATTCATTCATTTCCAACAATTGCCGAAAAATATCATTTAATGAATTGTGGGGCTTCTATGGGAGAGGGATATGGGCCAATGATTATTTCAACTAATGAAATTTCTATTGAGGAAGCAAAAAAGGCAAAAATCGCCATCCCAGGCTTGGGGACTAGTGCGTACCTATCACTGAAATTGGCATGGGGTGAAGTTGAGGTTGAGGTTGTTCCATTCGATGAAATATTACCAAAAGTTTTGAATGGTGAATTTGATGTTGGGGTGATAATTCATGAAGGACAATTAACTTGGAAAAACGAGGGAGTACATCTTGTTTTGGATCTCGGTGTTTGGTGGAATAATAAAACCGGTTTACCCCTACCATTAGGTGGTAATGTTGTAAGAAAAAATCTTGGCATATCTCTTTGTGAATTAATGACGGAGGATGTGAAAAAAAGTATTGTCCATTCCTTAGATAATCCCGATACTGCTTTAGCATTCGCAAAGTTATGGGGTAGAGGTATTGATGATGAAACCAATGAAGAGTTTGTTAGAATGTACGTCAATGAACGAACGATAGATTTCGGACAAGATGGCAGGGACGCTGTTAGATTATTTTTGAAAGAAGGCCAAAAAATAGGCATGGTTGATGAAAACCTCGATGTGGACAAAATCAAATTTATTGGGTCAGGTGAATAAATGCCCGATTCTAGTAAACCAGAGGTCAGTCCTTTCGAATCTGTTGACCCAGCTCCACCCAGTGAATCGAAAAATCTTGCAATGTTACAAAATATTTTATGTGATGAAAACCAAAAAATGTTTCAAAGAATGAGAGCATTATTTGCTCTAAGAAATATTGGTGGAAATGATAGTGTAGACGCCCTAGCAAGTGCCTTTAATTCTAATTCTGCATTATTAAAACATGAAATCGCCTACGTTCTTGGACAAATGCAAAACTCTCATGCACTACCTTGTTTAATCGACAGATTAGCAGATAATGAGGAGAATGTAATGGTGCGTCACGAAGCTGCTGAAGCTTTAGGAGCAATTGGAGATCAGCGAGCGATGGAAGTATTGAGTGCTTTTGTCAAAGATAATGAAATTGTAGTGGCCGAGTCATGCGAAGTCGCTATCGATTTACTAAATTATGTTGCTAGTAATAATTTAGATTATTCTTAAACATCGACCCATGATATTGGACCTGTCATTCCACAGACTTCTTGGAGAAATAATTCCAACCCTTTGGTGGAATGGTCATCTAATGAATTGCGAACTTCGTTTTGAAAATATTTCCTTACTCTAGACTCTGAAAAACCGATTTTTTTTGCTGTATTAGTTATTACTTCATTTTGTCGTTTGGGGTCTGAAAGAAATTTTTCATATTGGTTTAACATCGCCTGCCGAGCCTTAATTATGTCTTTAATAGGGCTATCTTTTCTGGTAGCAAATACTCCAAACACCATAGGATATCCTGTAATAATTGTCCATTCAGCTCCTAAATCAAGTTTTACTAAATTAGGATATTTTTCAGCTGCCAATAAAGCTCGATCGCCGATAAGTAATGCACCATCTGATTCTTTTAACATGGCATCAATATCGGGACCGGTTTCATTGAATTTTGGATCTAAACCTCGTAATTTCAGTACCCATTTTAGTAATTCTTTCGAAGTAGACGAATCAGATGGTAAGGCGATATCTCGCATATTCTCGATATCCCGGGTTCCAAATAATAAAACAGAGCCAACATCACCTTGACTAACTATTCCTAATCCAGGAATTAATTGTAATTCTTCGTAATAATTGGCATAATCTGCAGCAGGTATTGGTGCTGTTAAACAATCATTTCGGAGTACGTGTCCCGTAAGCCAAGCAGGTGGCGCTGGGAGAATCTTCCATTTATCTTCTAAACCATCGAAAATGGGATCACAATTAGCAAATGAAACTCTGCCAATAACTAATTTCCAAGACATTTAATCACCTAGGCTTGTTGGGCAATAGGTAATCGCCTAGAATCATCACTTAGTTTTCTTTGAAATCGTGAAAATTCTGTGTATAGTGTATTACGTTTAATAGGAATGGAATCAATCGATTCGATTAATCTAGATAATTCATCACTATCGGTATCTAATCGAGCATTGCTTCCTGCTTCCTGCATTATTTCCTCATGGCTAACTGTCCCATCTAAATCATCTGCCCCAACTAAAAGTGCTAGTGAAGCAGTTTGTGAGCCAAGGTTCATCCGATATGCTTTGATGTGTGGAATATTATCTAACATAATTCTTGAAATTGCTATTACCCTTAAAATTTCATTTAATGTGGCCAGTTGCGCTTCGGGTAATCTGGATTTATCTGGTAAAAAAGGATATGGAACAAAACATTGAAACCCATTAGTTTCATCCTGTAACTTCCTTAATTTATCTAGATGTATAGCTCTCTCATCTAAGGTTTCAACAGTTCCAAATAACATCGTACAATTTGTACTAATACCTAGATTATGTGCGATTTTGTGTATGTTTAAGTATTCTTCGGATGATTCTTTACCTCGACAAATGCGATTACGCACAGTATCAACTAGTATCTCAGCCCCCCCTCCTGGTAAGGAATCAAGGCCAGCATCCGACAGCCGAATTAATGTGTTTTGAATTGATAATCCAGATCTATTTGCAATGTGCTTAATTTCCACTGCCGTTAAAGATTTAATCATAATATTGGGATATTTTTTCTTAGATTCACGATATAATTCTTCATAGTGTTCTATTTTCCATTCAGGATGCAATCCGCCAACAGAATGTATTTCGTCAATTCTATCGGAATATGGCATTATTTGTTTGATATAATCTTTAACATTTAGTGAATATGCTTCTGAATGTCTCGGTCCCTTACGAAAAGCACAAAACCTACAAGCTAATATGCAAATATTAGTAGTGTTAACGTGTAAATTTTCGTTAAAATATACATAATTTCCATATCGTGATTTTTTTATTAAATTACCCAATGCTAAAATTCCAGATAAATTACTATGATTGAATAATTTAATACCTAATTCTAAAGAAATTCGACCACCATTAGAAATCAAATAATAACATTCAGACAAAAGGGTGTCGGATGATATTGAAATTGGAATTTCTAACTCATTGAATTGGGTATTCCAATCAGAGAATCCTGCTAGCGTTGACATCTCCGCAACCTTCACCAAATGTAGGCAACAATCATTATGGTTTTAATTAATCTAATAAAGAATATTGAACTAATGAAATATTTTTAATAAAATTCCTGTAAGACCACTGGAAACCATCAATAGCCACACGATTAAGGAACTAACCTCAGAGGGTCTCAGGAATGGGTGTTAATATCAAAGAATTAGAGAATACTGCAAGAAATTGTCGTAAAAATATTGTTCAAATGATTCACAAAGCAGGTGCGGGCCATCCAGGAGGCTCTCTTTCAGCAATTGACTTAATAGTTGGATTATATGGAACCGATTTCAGATTTGATGTAAATAATCCAAATTGGTCAGATAGAGATCGATTTATTATGAGTAAAGGACATGCTAGCCCTGCAGTATATTCCATGCTTTTTGAACTAGGATTATTAGATCAAAATGATATTGATACATTTAGACAATTGGGATCTACCTGTCAGGGACATGTCGATATGAAATGGACTGATGGAGTAGATTTTTCTGCAGGAAGTCTAGGTATGGGCCTTTCATTTGGGATTGGTTGTGCATTAGCTGCTAGAATGGATCAGAGTCAAAGGAAAATTTGGGTAATGATTGGGGATGGGGAAACTCAAGAAGGCCAAATTTGGGAAGCAGCGATGGCGGCAGATCATCATAAAATTGGTAATCTCAATATTATTGTTGACCGAAATCGTATCCAAAATGATGATTTTATGGATGTACAGATGGAAATTGGAAATATCGGAAATAAATTTTCATCATTTGGCTGGGCAGTCAAGGAAATTAATGGACATGATATGCATGAAGTTGTTTCAGCAATTAACTGGGCTTCGGATAATAATACTGAACCATGTGCAATAATTGCTCATACAGTAAAAGGAAAAGGAGTATCCTTTATGGAAAATAACCCCTCATTTCACGGAAAGGCTCCAGATGATAATGAATTAGCTATCGCCATGGAGGAATTATCATGAGTGCCCCCTCAACTGGCGGTGCTTCTCGTGATGGCTATGGGAATGCTCTTCTTCGGCTTGCAGATGACAAGAGAGTCGTGGTTCTCGAAGCTGATTTAGGCAAATCAACGAAATCGTGCCTATTTCGTGATGACCATCCCGAAAGAACAGTATCTCTTGGAATTGCAGAACAAAATATGATGCTCGTTGCAGCCGGGATGGCATCATCAGGAAAGGTTCCATTTGCTAGCACTTTTGCAATATTCACAGAACGAGCATTCGAACAAATCAGAAATGGTATAGCAAGGCCTGGGTTAGTTGTACATATCTGTGGCAGTCACGGAGGCATACATACAGGTACAGATGGGAGTAGTGCACAATCTATTGAAGATTTAGGAATTTACCGTACAATTCCAAATCTGACTGTTATGCATCCTTGTGACGACTTATCAAGCGAGGAGCTTACCATGCAGTTACTCAATCATTGTAATGCTTCCTATACTCGTACAGCCAGAAATAAAGTTCCTAGAACATACGATAATGATTCTGTCAAATCATTGAAAATTGGTCAAGGATCGGTGATTAGAAAAGGGAATGATGTTGCTATTATTGCATGTGGCATAATGGTTAACGAAGCATCTATTGCGGCTTCAAATCTTGCTGAAGATGGAATAAATGCCACAGTTGTCGATATGCACACCATCAAACCTCTTGATGGAGATTTGATAAATAAATTATCAGAAAATATTGAGTGTTTCGTTACAGCAGAAGATCATTCAGTAATTGGCGGCTTAGGAGGAGCAGTTTCGGAACATTTAGCCAAAAATTGTCCATCACCCTTAGAGATGGTGGGTGTAAATGATAGATTTGGAGAAAGTGGAGAAACAAAGGATCTAATGCTACATATTGGTATCAATTCAGTATCTATAGAAAATGCAGTGCGAAAGGTCCTAAAACGTAAATAAATTATTCATACCACCGTAAAACTAGGGTTTGATTCATGAAGGGGTCAAATACAGGTGCTAATATGAGCGAGGCGGAACGACTCCGACAACTGCTCGATGGATCCATCGATCCGACTGAATTAGAGATGGATGCTGATTTTTTCCACTTAGCAGAACGGATTTATGGACGTGAAGCTCTAGAAAGTTTAGGCATCACAACACCACAACCTGAAATTGAGACTCCTAATATTGATGAAAACGAACATCAGCATGGAGTTGAAATTCCAGATTATATCGAACCCCCATTGATACAAATTGAATCAGAAAAACACCCAAAAAGAAGTAAGTTCATTCTATCTGTAGGAATTATTGGTTTCCTCATCGTTGGAATTAACTTCTATGTTGGCATTGGATCTTTTCTCTCTTTGTGTGTAGATGATACTCACGACGCCCCAATTGAATTCACTGTTTCCTCAACCATTGTTGATGGAAATTTACATTTATTTTGGAATGGAAATTACCTCCAGAATATGACTGAATATACAATTACTTGGATAATTACTGAGGACGGATCCAATGATTTTATCGAAGAAGGTGATTTCTCTTGGACATCCAACGGATATTCTATTGTCCATTCTAATAGTTGGGTTGTTAATACTCCGCCATATACCTATGTGACTACATTAATCGAAAACGGAACTGAAGTTGCATCATTATCAGGTTGTTTAGAATGCGAAACAATAACAACTCAAGGACAAATACAAATTTCGGATGACGAATGCGCTAATAATCCTAAATTCATTTTCTCAAAATATGATAATTATGAGTCGGTTAATTCCTGGACATTCGCCCAAACCGCTGATGTTTTAGATGGAGCATTATTAATGCTGTTTGGAATAATGATATTATTTGGTTTAATTGTCAAAAAATGAATCAATACATTCGAGCAATGTGTTGTTTACGAGTAGTCAGTTTTCCAGTTATGATACAAGGAACTTCTTCAGAATAACAAGGTTGGCAATCTCCTAACAATGTAAGACCGGTGATTTTCTCAATAATTTCTGCATCCGCGTCATTACCATCGAATGGAAATTCGTAAACCATCCCTTCATCAATAACTCCATCAATAACCCAACCCGTATCGGTTTCTTTCAAATCAGGTAATTGTTGAATTAATTCTTTTTGATGTATACCTGCACGTTCTCTCAGAGTCTTAGAAATATTATCAAGTTTAGAATTAATAGTCTCTGAAATAGAATCTAACGAAACTTCAACTTTACCACCTGTTCGTAAAGTCAAAACACATTGATTGGAAACTAAATCACGTGGACCCAATTCTAATCTTATTGGTGCACCTTTGATTTCCCAATCATAATGTTTAGTACCTGGGCGCAAATCTCGGTGATCAACAAATACTCTAATCCCATTATTTCGAAGTTCTTCGGCTAATTTATCCACTGTAACTGATACTTTTTGATCGATATGGGCAGCAATTGGCATCAAAATAACTTGATGAGGAGCAACAGATGGTGGTAGAATTAGTCCAGCGTCATCACCATGCATACCGACAATAGCACCTAACAATCGCTCTGACATGCCAAAAGTAGTTTGATGACAATTTTGGGTTTTACCATCTGAATCTTCATAATTAAGATTGAATGCTTCTGCCCATTGATCCCGATAATGATGATATGTAGCGATTTGCAAGGTTCTACCGTTTGGCATTACTGCATCAACAGCAGTTGAGTACCATGCACCAGGAAATGTATCCCAAACTGGGCGTTTGGAAATTAAAACAGGAATGCATAAATCATGCATTAACCGTTGAACAATTTTTGCATCTTCCTCGATTTGTCGAGTCGCCCCGGCTTCATTTTTGTGAACAGTGTGAGCCTCGAAGAAGTGAATTTCCCGAACACGAATAAAAGAACGAGTCTGTTTTGTCTCATAACGAAATGTGTTAACAATTTGGAAAGTTTTCAGAGGAAGATCGGCATGATTTCGAACCCATAAAGAGAACATCGTGTACATTGGAGTCTCAGACGTAGGTCGTAAAAACATCGGTTTTTCTAATTCGTTGTCCCCGCCCTTAGTAACCCAGTAAACTTCTTTAGAAAATCCAGATTCTTCTTCTTCAAGTCTTAATTCTGAAGGGTCTATGCCAAGTTCCCGGGCAGCTTTTAATCTAGAAACTAGTTTATTTTCTTTATCTAGAAGATCTTCGGGAACCAAAAGAGGGAAATTATATTCTTCATGGCCGGTTGATGCCATTTCTTGACGAGTTAAACCGTCAATAAGTCTCATCGTGCGTAAACCATATGGCTTCCAAACATCCATTCCTTTGATGGGATATCTTTTATCGACTAAATCTGCGATTTCAACTATTGCTGGGTACCACAAATTAAAATCAGACTTGGAAGGGATGCCACGCTTCGCCTTACCCTGCTTACCCATGATTTCTGTCCGCCAATCTATTCTCTTCAATGTGCCGCAATAATATAGTCAAATACCTAAGATTATATCCTCTATTTGGGAACACATTTCTTGTTCATTACGTGCAATTAATTGTCTTCCATCATCTCTAATAATGCGTGCCCGAAGTTTAGATGAATCGCCTAACTCTTCTAGAAGATTTGCAACAACTGCATTAACTCCATATTTTTGGATTTGATCCTTTGCTCTCTCAATTAACCTATCCTCAGATACGTTGGTTTCAAGTTTGAAACCAATCCTTACTGTGTTTTTAGTAATTTCAGATAATTCAGAAATATGTTTAGGACCAGGATTTAGTGTGATTTCCCATTTATCACCTCCACTAGCTTTTTTGCCGATCTCAGGTTCGGCAAAGTAATCTAAAACAGCAGCTGCATGTATCCAACATGTCGGCTTTGGATTATTTTTTGCAACATTGCGTGAAGCTTCTAGCATTTCATTTGGAGCACCTGCTCGAATAATGGTTGGCAAATTAAATGTAGAATTTGCAGATGTTTTTCCGGCTATACAAATAACTTCATGACCCATTCTATGCAGATATTCAGCAATTACCCAACCAGTTCTCCCGGATGATGCATTTTGAATAGCTCTCACAGCATCAATGGGGGCCCTATTTGCTCCTAAAGTAATTGCAATAATTTGCCGATCGATATTTTTTGAATTAATAATATGTGCAAAATCAGCCACAATTTGTATTGAATCTGGCTGCTTCACCTTATCTTCAATTTTTGTAGAATGTAGATAGTAATTCCCTTCTTTTTCTATTTGATGAAGCAAATCTTCTGTGACGGGATCATCAAAAATATCTTGATGCATTGAAGGAATGAAAACAATAGGGGTTTTGGATCCTCTTGCTGCAGCTAAAGACATCATAACTGGAGAATCAGTAATACCATGAATATGTTTAGCAATAGTATTTCTAGTGGCAGGAGCAACTAATAATGCGTCATAATTATTTAATTGTTTCATTTCTGGATCCCAATCGGACACTATCCTTTCATTGGCTGCCCAAGACACTGCTAGGGGCGATATAATTTTTTCAGATTCTTTAGTCATCATAATTGTGACTTTTGCTCTATGTCTACGCAATTCACGGAGTAATTTAATTGATTCAACAGCAGCGATTCCTCCCGAAATAACGAATAGAACATGTCTATTCAGAAGAGATGACCCTTTGTAGTCAACACCTGTGTCAGAGACCATAGACATCCGAGGCATTCACTATTCATCAGTTCGTCGTATAATCAAGGAATATTTAGGTGGAAATATGGATTTAAACCAACAAATGTTAAATTTACATAAACACATGGTTAGATTTATCTCAATAAATTCAATAATTTTCATATTATTGATTTCCAGTGTATGGTTAAATGGCGTTGCCTTGTCAAATCTCAATTCAATAATATTTCTTTACATTCCTGCCTTCCTTTGTTTTTATGGAGTATATCAATTCAAAAACAGATCGAAAATTGGCTTTACACTGGCACTAATTTTACTCACTTTTATAGGTGGGTTTATTGCGATAAGTGGTATTCTTCTAATGCCATTAGGGAATACAATTGATATGCTACAGGGGGGACTTTTGATGTTGTTAGCATATACCACATTAAAGAGATTGAAGACAATAAAATCTCAAACATTCAAATCATGGTACTATCTAGACAGTTTTCAATTTAATCCTGAAGAATTGAATGAAGATGAAGTGTTATCATCATGTCCAACTTGTTCGAGTATTTTGGCTGTGATTCCCAGTAGACTCACCCCTGATGATAAATGTCCAAATTGTGGAAACAATTTGGTGAATGATTATTCTATTGGAACAAATGAGGAAGAATAGTTAGAACCTTTCTAAAGCTATAGATATCCCCATTCCTCCTCCGATGCACATCGTCGCAATAGCACGATTTTTACCAGTTCGTTGTAAAAGGCTGGCTGCTTTTCCAGAGATTCTTAATCCAGATGCCCCCAATGGATGGCCAATAGCGAGTGCCCCGCCATCTAAATTCACCTTTACTTGTGGGATTTTCAATTCTGAAATTACGGCGAGACTTTGGCTAGCAAATGCTTCATTCAATTCAAATATTTCAACTTCATCTACCGTCCAATGAGCCCTTTTAAGAGCTAATTTAGTAGCGTTAATTGGACCGATGCCCATCAATTCTGGTGGACAGCCAGTTACTGCTCCGGCAACTATGCGTGCGATTGGATTTATTTCGTGTTCCTTTGCAAAATCTTCACTACAAACTATCATGAATGCAGCGCCATCAGTTAATGGGGAAGAAGTTGCAGCAGTAACGACCCCATCTTCACCAAAAGCAGGAGGTAATTTAGCCATCCTTTCTAAAGTTGTATTACCCCGTATACATCCATCTTTGTCAATTATATTAGAATCGGTTTCAATGGAAACTAATTCGGCATCAAAATATCCATTGTCGGCAGCTGATTTGGATTTTTTATGAGAATTCAAAGCAAATAATTCATGATCTGATCTCGTTTGGTTCCACTTAGCAGCTACATTTTCGGCTGTTTGGCCCATGCTAATGTAAGCTTCGGGAAAAATATTTTCCAAATCAGGATGCGGGCTCCAATTGAAACCACGGCGTTTGACACGGCTCATCGATTCAACGCCGCCGATGAGATAACAATCCCCCCAGCCGACTTCTATATTCGCCGCAGCAGTAAGTAATGCCTGCATAGACGAACCACATAATCGATTAATGGTCATCCCTGGAACATCACTTGGTAAATCAGAAAGAAATGTCATTAATCTCCCTATATTGTAGCCTTGTTCGCCTTCTGGGTAAGCACACCCAATTATGAGATCATCAATATCTTCTCCCTTGATTGTATTCCTATCTAGAAGGGATTTGGCGACCTGAGATGCTATCTCATCAGGTCTAACATTTGCCAATTCACCCTTGTGTGCTCTATGAAATGGAGACCTACACCAATCGACTATGACTGCTTTCATGTTAAGCGGATTGCACCGACTATGATAACGGTTGAGCAATAGTCATGAACTTTTCTTGGAATGGATTATACCGATTGGTTCATGAAAGGCTGTTTGGTCGCCGGCTTGATAATATGATTAGAGAATGCGGCCGACACGGCTACTTTGCGGATGATAACCTCTGCCCAGCATGCAACGACGAAGGAAAATTCATTTTACGCACAGGTGAAAGAGATAGTCTCGCCCGCCGATTAGCGTTGATTCTACGCCACGCTCCTGAGAAATTTGATCTAGAAATGGACATTAATGGTTGGGTTGATGTAAAAGATATCATTCGGTCTTTCAAGAAACAGAACGAACGCCGGTATCACTGGCTACGCCCACACCATTTTCGCGCTGTCACACAGACTGATGGTAAAGGAAGATATGAAGTTCGAGGTAACATGATTCGGGCAACTTATGGCCATACATTAGACATAGAACTCGACTTACCTACCGAAAATATTCCTGCATCACTATTCTACCCTTGTGACCCTAAAGAAACTGACAATTTAATGGAGGTTGGAATCACACCCAGTGGAAGATCACACGTTCATCTAAGTGGGAGTATTCGAACAGCTGCCGAAGCAGGACATGTCCACCATAGTTTACCTACAATTCTTGAAATTGATACGGCACAAATGGTTGCTGCTGGAGAAACGATATGGCATGCAGGTGTTACTGTATATTTGACCGAATCCGTAGATTCTGAATATATCAACAAAATATCTAACGATGACCCAGAATATGAAACAGCAAGAGCACGCTGGGTTGATGAAGAAGAATAATCAGAGAAATTCTCCACAATTTGGGCAAAATTCTAGATCCGAACTAATTTGTTTTTCACAAGATCCACATGTTGAATTAATATTTTCTTTTTTCACATTTTCATTTTGGTCAAAAACACGTACAGGTGAATTACGTTCTACAAAAGGTGGGGCTATCTCTTCAGAAATTAACAACAAATCTTTGTATCGGATTGTTTCTTGTATTGCCGACTCAATTTGAATTTGGCGGCGGAGTTTCTCTTTTTCATTTTCAATATTCTCTGTTTCAGCGAGGCTAGATTGTAACCATCTTTGAAAACGTTCGATATCGGACAACTCCGTCATATTATTGCCTGATGCTGACTTACAATTAACACATTCCACATTCAACTCGTTGTGAAAAGCAATAATCCAAATGTAAAATGCTCTTCGATAGTATTGCGGGGGGGTTTATCGATGAATAAAATTGTCATAAAAATTGGTGGCGGCCTGATTACCGACAAATCTACTTACAAATCTCCTAAGTTAGACATCATTAAATCTGTAGCGAAAGTTATCTCTAAACTATCAGTTGATGGTCATAAGTTCATTGTCATTCATGGTGCGGGGTCTTACGGGCATTTAGATTCCAAAAAATGGAGCTTGGCTACTGGGGCAGACACCGAGCGAATAGATGGTCAAAGAAAAGCAGTCATATCTGTTCGAAATGATATGTTAGAATTAAATAAATTATTAGTAGATGCTTTTTCAATTAATGATAGACAAACAATAACGTTTCCTCCTTCTGATTGGGCAGAAGGTATCGGATCAAATTTCAATGGTGATTTATCCGGATTTAATCGCAAAGACAACACTATACCAATATCATTTGGCGATGTAGTCGATAGAAATGGCCCTCTAGAATTTGGAATCCTTTCAGGTGATAATTTAATGGTTAGAATTTCTAAAGAAATCCCCGGCGTATCTCATTGTATCTTCTTACTAGGAGATACCCCTGGATTAATGACAAAACCACCTAATGAACCGGGATCAGAATTAATCAATTGTTGGTCAAGTAGTGAAAATATTGTCGGCACCCATTCTTCAAACCAAGATGTAACCGGCGGAATTTTCCTAAAAACCGAAAGTGCTGTAGAAATTTGCCATATAATTCCAGAAGTATGGATATTGGACGGACGAAAACCAGAACGTATCACTGAATTGCTTTTAACTGGTAAAACTATTGGAACCAAAATCATTCCTTGATGGATTTCGATTATATGCAGGCTTTGCCTCGGAGAGTTGAGAAACATGAGTGACGACTCCAATTCCAACCCTCTATCGGGCTATGATTCCTCTCAAATTGAATTGATGGATGAGTTGTGTATGTTAGTTGATTCAGATGATAATATTATTGGTTCGGCATCAAAAGTTGATTGCCACCTAGGTGAAGGAATGCGCCATCGTGCATTTAGCGTTCTAATATTTGATGAAAAAAATAGATTATTAGTACAAAAAAGAGCAAAAGAAAAAATTACCTTTCCAAATGTGTGGGCTAATACTTGCTGCAGTCACCCATTAGATATCGCAGGTGAAAATGACGATCCTATTGAAGGAGTTATCAACGCAACAATTAGAAAATTAGAACAAGAATTGGGAATCCCTACTAAAGAATCGTCATCTTGGGAATATAATCATCTAGGAAAATTCGAATATAGTTGTAGGTGGGATTCAGAATGGATAGAGCACGAAATTGACCATGTCCTCATAGTAAATGCCAATACTAATCCAACCCCTAATCCAAATGAAATATCAGATGTAATGTGGCTAGAACAACCTGAATTAGAAGATATGATGGCAGGGGTCGGAAACTGGGAGCATGAGCTCGTCGCTCCTTGGTTCAAAATAATATGGCAACACTTCATCGCCCCATATTATCCAAACATGAAGTTACTTTCTCAATCCAGACACAATGAAATAATTAATTATGGCAGACTGAACATAATGGATGGGGAGAACGATGCGGGGCAAAACTTGTTGAACGCCTTATCCAATCATCGAGATATTGTTGAAAATGAAATCATGAATAGTTTAGGAAAAATCGAACAAACTCGATTACATGGTGCAATGACACATCTATTTACTGGCGGAGGGAAAAGATTACGAGCAATTTTACCAAGATTGGTTGGGGAAGCGGCTGGTAACGCCCACAATGGTCATTATACTCTTGGAGCCTGTATAGAAATCATCCACAATTTCACTCTTGTACACGACGATATTATGGATCAGGATCCTATCCGCCGAGGATTACCGGCAGTTCATATCGCCTACGATGATCCAACTGCAATCAATGCAGGAGATGCTATGCTTGCTGTTGGTTTCGAAATTTTGGCTGATTGTGAACATATTTCATCTCATCATTTACGACATCTAGTTCAATCAATTGGAGAAATGGTCAGAAGGGTTGCTGAAGGGCAACAAGAAGATTTTGAATTTGAAAATAGAGATAGTGTTACTGAAGAAGAATATATCTCAATGATTGCAGGCAAAACAAGTGCAATGTTTGAAACATGTGCAAAGACGGGTGCAATCCTAGCTGGAGCCAATGAAGAAATTGTCCAAAACATGGCTGACTGGGGATTAAATTTAGGTTTATGTTTCCAATTGATGGATGATTTAATTGACCTAACAGGAGATACAGGAACTATAGGGAAACCTGCTGGTTCAGATATAATTCAAGGAAAAAGAACCTTGGTGGCTATCCATGCTCTGAAAAATTCGGAAAAATTATCCACATTTAACAAAATCTATGGAACTGGTAAATCATCCCCTGAAGAATTGGAACGTGCCGTTTCAGAATTGCAAGACAATGGTTCTATCCAATATGCATTAGATCGAGCTTTGCTATATCATAAACAAGCACATCAAATGCTAGACACTCTTCCTGAATCTCCAGCAGTAAATGTCCTAAGAGAATTAACCGATTTTCAATTGATAAGAATCAATTGATACGGATAATCAAAATTAATTCTTAGTTGTGGACTCAAAAATTGCAGATATTGCAAATAATTTTGTAAAATTATCAATCCATGTATTGTGCTTCACCGGGAATTTCTTCTTTGAGACCCTTACGCTGACGAATTTCACCAACAACCTTGTGAAATAATGAAGTAGGCAATTGTACGAAACCAGCATTTTCTGTGTTCCAAATTGCTCGGCCCTGACTAGCCGCGCGAATATCATTCGAGAAACCGAATGATTCTGCAACGGGCATCTTTCCGATAACACTAGCAGTTGCTCCGTCGACTGGCATGTCCTCGATGATACCGCGGCGTTGGGTTAATTCCCTAGTAACTCCACCGATTACATCGTTAGGTGCATCTATACGAATATTTTGTATAGGCTCAAATATTACTGAACGTGATCGCAATATAGCGCCTTTGACCCCGTTCCTTACAGCTGGAATAGTTTGAGCTGGACCACGATGAATTGCATCCTCGTGAAGTTTTGCATCCACTAATCGAATCATGACACCCATCAATGGCTCATCAGCAGTTGGGCCTTTCTTGCAAACATCGTTGAAACCTTCAATCATCAATTCACGAGTTTCGTGAAGATTTTGGATACCTTTGGTATCGTTTACGAAAATATTTGTCCCATGAATTGCGTAAATCTTTCTCATCAAATTTTTATCCAAACCAAACTCAGCGAATTTGTTTCCAACTTCCTTAGCATCCTTTGTTCTAACTGGACCATCCCCAAAATGACCTTCTCTGAGAGCATCGATAACTTCCTGTGGAAGTGGTTCGGCCTCGATATAGAATCTATTATGGCGGTTTGGTGATTTGCCCTCAAATGGACGTCCAGAATTGGTGCTTTCAATCGATTCACGATAAACTACAATTGGCTCACTAACTTTGACTTTGATGCCTTGTTCTTCTTGCATTCGGTAAACTGTAATTTCTAGGTGAAGTTCACCCATGCCAGCAAGCAAAGCCTCGCCGGTTTCTTGATTAGTTGAAACTTGTAATGATGCATCCGCTTTTGCTAACCCGCGAAGGGCATCAATGAATTTTGGTAGATCTTTCATAGATCTTGGTTCAACTGCGACGGTAACTACAGGCTCAGAATAGTGTCGAATTGCTTCAAACGGAGTTGCGTCTTCAAAATGTGAAATTGTGACACCTGCTGCAGCACTTCGAATACCGGTTAATGCAGCAATATTCCCTGCTGCAACTTCTCCAACTTGAATTCGGTCACCGCCGACCATCATGCTGACTTGTTGAACACGTTCAGATTTCGCTGCACCGATTGCCCAAACCGACTCTCCATGTTTGATAGTCCCTGAATATACGCGACCTACTGCTACTTCGCCTGCATGTGGATCCATCCAAATTTTTGTTATCATTAATGACAATGGTCCTTTCGAATTACACTCTAACATCGAAACGCCCACTTCTGATTCTAAGTCGCCTTGCCAAATGTTTGGAATACGGTATTTTTGTGATTCTAACGGTCCAGGTAATTTTTCGACTGCCATATTAAGAAGAACTTCGTGAATTGGTGCTTTTTTGGATAATTCTTTTTGTTCATCATTATGGCAGTGCTCAAAAATATCTTTGAAATTCAAACCGGATTTTTGCATATATGGTACGGACATACCCCAATTATAGTAAGCAGAACCGAAAGCAACAGTTCCATCTGCGACAGAAACCTGCCATTCTCTTCGTAATTCTTCTGGAGCGAAATTTGAAATTAATTTATTGACTTTCATGATTATCTTTTCAAAGCGAGACATCATTTCTTGTCCATCAATTTGTAGTTCGTTGATTAATCTGTCAACTTTGTTGATAAATAATACCGGACGGACTTTTTCCTTCAACGCCTGACGAACAACAGTTTCAGTCTGAGGCATTGTCCCTTCTACAGCGCATGCAAGAATTATGCAGCCATCAACAGCACGCATAGCTCTAGTTACGTCACCACCAAAGTCAACGTGACCTGGTGTATCGATAAGATTGATTAGGTAATCTTGGCCTTCAATATCGTGAACCATTGATGCGCTTGCTGCATTTATTGTAATGCCTCGAGCGCTCTCTTGCTCGTCGAAATCTAGAACTCGAGATTTACCAGCAAGTTCCTCTGACATCATTCCTGCGCCAGCAATCAAATTGTCAGATAGAGTAGTCTTTCCATGATCAATATGTGCCGCTATAGCAAGATTACGAATATGCTCTCTATCATGCATTATGTCAACTGCGCGCTTGATATTATCTTCCTTACGACCCATTCAATCACCTTGGATGAGCCGGCGACCTGACATTGGTTGATAAAGCCGATTGTATCACTACGTGATACTAGTTTGTAGTCGAGGCAATTTATGATACTCAATCATCGTGCAGATGCTGCGATTCTTTCAACTTCTTCTCGCTTACCAATTGCAAAGGAACCGACATCTCCGCTGGCTGCCTTGGAAATTTCCGAGATGACGCCCTCGGTTAGAGATCGCTTACTTTTTGCTGTAGCAGATGCGCATCCTATCGATAAGTTTCGTAGAGCGACATCTAATCTTCGGCTCGGTGAGGAGTCAACAGCTTTTGGCGTGCTTACTGCACCCAATTTTATTCGAGTTGTTTCTTCACAAGGAGCTGCTTCAACGATAGCATCGATAAACTTCTGAAGTGGGTTTTCGCCTGAGCGTTCTTCGATGTTGTCTAGAGCGGCTTCGAATGCCTTTGCACAATGTTGTTTCTTACCAGAAAATTTACCAGTTCGCATCAAATTATTGATGAACCTTTCAACTACGGAAAGATTTGCTTTTCCAAACCATTGGTTGGCATGACGGCCACCAGTGTGTGGTGTTCCAATTGTTGTCAAATTAATGTACGGAGCGAGTCCAGGGTCGGCACAGGAAACATCATTTGCATCCCATTTGCCGAAAACCAAAGTTCCAATTCCAGCGATTGGAGCTTCTTGCTCCTTTACTTCTTGAACTTCTTCAGACATCACAAACACCTTATCGAATTGGCTTCTCTTTTCTGCCACGAACCATTTCGTCAAGAGAGACGCCGTTTACTTTAATCACTTTATAGCGCACACCGGGTAAATCTCCCATCGATTGGCCACGAGGGCCACCAATGCCTTCGACAAGTACTTCATCGTGCTCATCAATGAAAGATATTGCACCATCTCCCGGTGCGAATGCTGTGAGTTTGTTTCCGGTTCGTATCAATGAAATTTTGACAGCCTTTCGGATACCAGAATTAGGCTGTTTTGCTTCGAAACCAACTTTTTCGATTACAATTCCTTTGGCTTGAGTCGAGCCCTTTAGAGGGTCGTGCTTCAAAATACCGCCGACTTGGCGCTTGAGTTCTCGGTCACGAAAACGCTTCTCTTTCCATCGATATCTTTTACGGTCATCCTTCATCTTAATTCCTGAGAAAAGACCTCTACCCAAGTTTGACACCTCAAAAGACAGCCCGCCGACCTGCCATTGGTATAAGAGTATGACGGGAACACCATAGGTGGGTGTACTAAAGGAATAGCCATCTCCTTTTGCTAACATTCAAACCGAATCGTCATTGCCTAGGCACCATGGCATTCCGTAATCTACTCGATGGTGTTCAACGAATCGATACAGAAGTTAGCGCCATACACGAAATTTTTGACCATTCAACTACTAAAAAACACCCACCATTACTATTTACAAAAATCACTGAAGCACCAGGCCATCATTCGGCATTGAACGTACTAACGCGCCAAAGAATTTGCGACGTTTTTGATGTTAGCGCAGGAGAACTAATCGATATTTTAGCATGGGCAATGAATAATCCCAGTGAACCCCAAATTATTGATGCAACTCACGCACCTGTTTTGGAAAATACATTTGATGAAGTTAATTTGCTAAAAATTCCAATCCCATGGCATTACCGAGAAGATCGTGGCAGATACCAATCAGCTTCGGTAATCATAGCAGAATATCAAGGCATTAGAAATATGTCATATCATCGTCAATTCTTACGCGATGAAAATCATTGTGTTTCACGCTTCGTGCCACGACACCTTCGAACTATGGTAGATCTTGCAGCTTCAAACGGTGAAGAAGTGAATATTGCTGTAGTCAATGGGGCGGACTCTGTGGTGCTACTAGCAGCTGCGATGTCATTTACTGAAAATATAGATGAATTGAAAGTAGCAGCTGCTCTACACGAGCGATTACATGGGCAACCATTAGAACTCGTAGAACTATCGAATGGGATTCAGGTCCCAGCAGATGCAGAATACGCCATGGAAGCCCGCATTACACTATCGAGGGACGATGAAGGGCCATATGTCGACATAACTGGGACTGTAGATGATGTCAGACAAGAAAACGTCATCGAATACGATGTTCTCCATCATCGAAACGAACCTATATTCCATGCGTTGATTCCAGCAGAAGTGGAACATCGTACTTTGATGGGGATGCCAAGAGCGCCGACTATCAAAAACGCTGTTTCTGAAGTAGTAGAATGTACAGACGTTTATCTCACAGATGGTGGCAGTGGTTGGTTGTCCTCAGTAGTCCAAATTATCCCTAAAGAAAATGATGATGGCAAGAAAGCGATTAGAGCTGCTTTGGCAGGTCACCCCTCGATGAAACAAGTCACAATTGTTGATACCGATATTGATATTACTGATCCTGTAAGAGTTGAGTGGGCATTGATGACAAGATGGCAACCCGACAAAGACACCATTATCCTCTCTAATCAAAAGGGGTCAAGCTTAGATCCAAGCCGAGCAGAGACCGGCTTGACAAGTAAAATTGGCATGGATGCAACTTTACCTCCTGGAATCGACCGTTCTCCGTATGAATCGGTACTATGAGGTAATAATATGCAAGAGAAGAGCGGTGATATTTCCGCACAACTTCAACATCCTCGCCGTAGTTTAGGCAATCGCCACCGTAGTCAATCAGAGAAATTTCTAAAATTGTCCAAAACAGATAGGAAATATATCGGTTGGGCGGAGCAAAGTGCTCGCCAAGCCGTCCTCCACGATTTCACTAACCCCAAAAACTGGAAATTATTAGTAGAAATTAAAATTATTCTTCAAGATGAAATTGGTATTAGAGCAGTTCTAGAAGAATTATTCACTGTACTTGGAAGAGACCCTGAATTATTGGAGCAATTGAAAGAAGTAGACATGCTTCTAGCAGGAATTGACTTACTTGATGCTGGACTTCGAGTTGACCCTTTAGATCCGGATAAATGGGCAATAACGATAAAAACATCCGATGAAGAAAAACAAAAATTTGCAAATCGAGTCAGAATCCTTGATTTACGAGATCCAAGAGCAAATGTGCTGTTTTCTAGAAGACTCGAACGAATCAAAGAACAAGGGGATGAAAATCTATTTATTGAATTAGAACGGATATTGTTGGCCCAACATCCAGCAAATTATGAGGCATGGGGGGAATTAGGAAAACTACACGAACGACGAGGAGAATTTGATCAAGCTTGGTTTTGCTACGACCAATCTCAAACATATTTCCCATCGTCCAAAATTAGAGATTCATTCAGAGAACGAATGGAAGCAAAAATGGATGGAAGCGAATCAAGACCGTGGGTTGCTCCACAGATAACCGAACGCCTGGATTTCCTCAATCGGATGCAAAGGTTAGCTACTCCAGATACTCATGTAGAAAAAATATCAGAAATATCTTCAACAGAAGAAACTATTGTTCACGAAACTATGGAAGAGAAGGTAATACGACTAAAAAAATCTGGCAGAATTCAAGAAGCCTTCTTTTATGTTAGAAGTCTGGCAACAAATGGTGACCAAGACGCCATTGAGTTGCTGGATCAATTAAGGAGTGAATTAGAATGACTGGAAAATCAGAATTTGTATTGGCATGGACAACTTCAAAAAATTCAATAGAAAATGAACAAACATGGATAATGGTTCGTCACAAAGAACGCGGCTGGGAATTACCTGGAGGTTCAAAAATTGATGGAGAAAAATCAGATGAAGCCGCTCTACGAGAATTATTTGAAGAAACAGGATTGCTCGGAACTGCCAAAGCATACGATTCAAAACTTATCGAAAACGGCACCGTAGTCTGGATAGAAGTTGATGATGAACCTCACCCTAACCCTTGGGAGTCTGGAGATGATGTCATTGAAGAAGTAGGATGGTGTATACAAATTCCGGAAAGATTAGGTTGGAATATTTTTGAAATTGAAAAATTAATGGCTCATGATTGGAGCGCTTCAATTAGCTTAGAATCTTGAATCTCAGATTTACGAGATTTCATAATATCTGCCCAATGGACCACTTTTAGTGCTACTCCGGCATCAATAATTAATCCTAAATCGTTTCTTTGTTCACCAGAAAGATCACTCATCAATACTGGAACCAATTCATCTACAATATTTTTGACATCATCAGGATTAGCTGCAATCCATGTATTACCACCAACCGAACGAGGAGCTGCCACTTCAATTCGTTGCATCATAGAAGGAGCATTCGAATCTACTTCATCTAAGGCTAGATTAAGCCATTCTAATGAACTAACCAAATTTTCAGCAATCATCCCTTCACTTTCAAAACATAGTTTTGCAGTCCAAAAATGGCGCATTGCAGGGTCTAAATCCCCCATATCAACTAAAATTCTCGCAGTTTCTAAACGTGAAAGGCCACGAATATCATTCGGATGCCCGGATAATTTATTGATATCGGAATGTACCACTAGCGCCATCATTTGCTCCCCCTTATTGGTATGCCAATTTGCTAAATTCAATAATGCTAAACCATGTAAAGGCGAACCCAGTTCAATTGCATTAAGACGGTCGACACACCATCGTAATTCTTCACCAATCATCGCTTCATCCATTGAGCCAATCAACGCCCGGTCCATTCGCAATCGAGCTTCAATTAGATGGTCACGTTCTTCACTAGAACGTGAACGAATTAGCAAGTCATTTGAAAAAATCAATCCTTCTTCAATTTGACCTTCTGATAACATTTGTTGAAAAATTAGAGTGTCTAATTCAAGCGGGCTCGCATCGAATTTATCGCTCGACAAAAAAATCTCTCTCAATTTTCTAAGTTCTGAATAATCTCTTCATAATTTTCCCGCAAACCAACTTCACGGTCAACCAATCTCTGCAAGTGACCTTCAAAAGCTGTTTTTGAATCTGCTAAGTCTGAACGTAATTTTTCGATATCATCAACTTCGAGCAGTAGATTGCCGACGGCTCGATATACTGGTTTTTTTGGATTTTGATTTTCTAATGCTTCTAAAGTTAATGAAATTTCATTGACTTGATTTGTAATTTGAGACAATTGGGATTGGAGAATCTGTAATTCTTGGACAATAGCTTGTAATTGCTCTGAATCCACATCGCTCATTCAATCACCTCTAGTAGCTGCAACGGCTTGTTCAGATGCTATCAACCCACGCATCAAGCTATTCCATCTGGCACGTAGATCTGCGATGCTGTTCGCTGATTCATGAATGGAAATTTCATTATCAAAATAAATGAATTCAACTTCAGTCATCAAACCTGCTGACAATGCTTTCGCATCCTCATGCATTATCTTTAATTCAAATTGAGCACAATCACTCTTCTTCGGAGTGGCCATCGAAATCAGTCTCTGCTGCTAACTTACGCTCATAATCAAGAGCGGCTTGTTGAGCGATAACGGTCATATCAGTAGCTGTTGCGCCTTCCATACCACGACGAATAACACGATTATTAGCATCTGTAGCACGGGTGAAGGGTTCCCAAACACCACCTGTAAATTTATGAGAACATTTCTTGCATTCCCATATTCCAGCAACTTGGCGGCTTACCTTAGGGTACTGACACTCTGGGCAAGTGTAGAGATGATTCTTTTTGCGCAATGCTGCTCCAGCTCTTCGACGAACGCTAACACCGTATCGTGCACCATACTTTGCAGTAGCTCCAGATTTCTGAGTTCGCTTTGCCATCTCAATTGCCTCCTTCGAGTGAATGTACCAAATCTCTTAGTTCGTCGCCCTTAATGCGCGCCTGTTCCATGAGTTCAGCAAATTCGCCGGCCGTGAAGGTTCCCTTAAGACCCTTCTGTAATGAATGAACGTGAGCATCGGCTCCTAGTGTGATGTGAATTCTCTCATCACCGCCTAATTCTTCCCTACCAGAAGCATCGTAGACATATCGTCCACCAACTCGATGATATGAACACATTATTGGTGTTTTAGAGACATCTAAAGGACGGTCATCGCCTAATTCGTACTTAGCAAACGGTATGACTGCATTACGTAGTGCTGCGATTCCGGCTAATGCAAACGCATCAAACAAATTACCATCATCTGAAATTGCGTACAAATCAAGAATGACTTGCCATGCTTTTTCACCAGGGATAATACAGAGTGCTTCCGTATCGATACACCCTGATTCACGGATCCCTCGGTCAACTACTCGTCCAAGTTCAATAGATTCTGGGCTAGGAGGTCCTGGTTCGTGTTTTCGACCAGCTACTGGGCGTAATTCAGCACTACACATCAAACCACCTTGATTAGGTCGGTCTGAATATGGAGTCATAGTTTGAAATTTTACACCCGCATAAACGATAGTATCGCCCATTCGAACTTTTGCAGAACCTTCTGCGTTTCCTAAAATTCCGATTTCAAGTTGAACTTCTCGGCCATCCCATTGGCGACGGCCATCTAGACGTTGGTCATTTTCTGCTAATTCAACTAGGTGTGAGCGAAGTAATTGAGGAACTAGAGGGATACTCATAAGTTGTAACCTCCATTTTTTAGTGCTTCAGCACAATAATCACCAATCACAATTGCAGCTTCCATATTGTAATCCCAAGCTTCCTGGAACTCTTCCTGAGAAAGATCACCATCCATCTGAAGGAAAGCCAATTCACCAGAATTAGGTAGAACACCCATTGGTAAATCCGCTTCACCATAATTATCTTCAGCCTTATTCAAATCACAAACAACTACACCATTGATTTTTCCAGATGCTACTGAAACAACCAAATCAGTCATTGGAATTCCCGCATCAGCCAAAGCAACCGATGCGGCGGTTAATCCGACGCATCGAGTACCAGCTTCTGCACAGATAATTTCTATTTCAACACGAATTTTTGATCGAGGATATAATTCGAGTAAAACGACGCTTTCGAGAGCATCGGAAGTAACCTTACTGATTTCTCGGCTACGACGATTAAATCCAGGTCGAATTCTATCACTTGTTGAGAAAGGGGCCATGTTGTATCGAACATCAAGAACTGCACGGTCTTGGCGCTGAATCTTTCTTGGATGCGCCTCCATTGGACCGTAAACTGCAACTATCACTTCGTTAGTACCCCAAGTCATTCGGCATGAGCCGTCCGCTACTGGTACAACACCTAATTCGATTGAAATTGGCCTCACATCTCCTGCTTTTCTTCCATCCACACGGATACCATTTTCATCAATCATTTGTACGTCGCCATATCCCATTATGCTACACCTCCAGGTGTTGCAGCCTTTGCTTCGGCCGTCATTGCTCGAAGACGTGTTCGAACTTCGAGCATTCCCTCGAAGTCTCCATCAATCCAGATTCGGCCATTTTCTGCGGCTACTACTCTGCATTCAGTATCTTCTTTGAGTTGTCGCAGAGCTTTTCCTTGTCGGCCAATCAAACGCCCAAGGAGATGAGGATCTATGTCCTCTACAACTCCTGAACGGATCTTACGAAGTCCCATCCCCTTCATCGTAACGACGCTGGAATGGGTCTCTTCGACCTCTTGCACTCTGCATAGTATTGCTTCGCCGATATCAATGACACTGCGTGTGCCACCAAATTCCATCTTGGCAGGGCCAAGACTCATCGGCAAAATTGCGTTGAAAGGAGCGCCGATGTCTACGAACCAAATATTGTTCGTACAACCCTCGACTAAACCGATTACCAAATCCCCTGGTCGAGGGAAATATTTAGTTCGACTTGGTAAAATCGAAACCGATTTTCCATCCTTTTTCATCTGTCCTTGTTTCGTCGCTCGAAGTCGGCCATCCATGACGATGACGCCATGGCCTACTTCGTAGTCCTCTGAATCACCGAGATCTTCTCCCGGAGCAACAAGCAGAGGTGCTTGTTGAGAGTCATGCGGCCCGGCCGCGTTTCCTTTTCCACTCATGTTATCGAGCCGCGCGACCGACCCTCCCTTCATAACCGTTGATGTAATCACCTACGGTGGTGTATCAGTCAAGTTCTTTGACACTAACTTCCGAAGACCGGGATGCGACTTGCCCAATGATCTCATTTTTCATCCCTCCAGGCACTTCGATTACACATACCCATGAACCATCCGAAATCCATTCTTGCTTCATTATCAATTCCCTCAATAAATGATGTACTCCGCCGTAATCCTTACCAGGAACTTTGAAAGCTAACCTCACAGTAATGAATGCTAACGGGATGACTGGTCTAAGCAATTGTATCGCATCTTGGACTTGTCTCTCGACAGATAAAAATGGATCTACGGAAAATTTTATTTCGTCGAGGGCTAATTCAATTCTAGTATGTGGATGTGGCAACTTAGTTTTGGGATCTGTTGCAGTAGTTGCAATTTGGTGAATAACTCTAGTGCGTTTTTCAGTCACCATTTTTTTACGTTGAACAGTTGTTAATTGAATGCTGCCTTCATTAAGAATTTTTTCGACACAAATTTGCAAATCCGTCGAACCAAAAACAGAAACTAAAGCATCAGTTGTAGGCCTATCTCCTGATTTAACATCATTCCAAACTTCACTGGTAGCCAATAAATCATCAAGACTGACCTTAGTTGGATCGGCTTTCCAAGTATCAACCAATTCAGAATCGACTAATATTTCGTATCGCGAACCACCCTTCTCTAAACGAGCGAGGACTGCATCATCGAGGCTCACCATGGATGCCGAGATGGCTTAACAGACTTAGAGTGTGGCTTGTGCTAACCCATATAAGAGCAGAATAACTAATAGAAAATTATAATGGAAAAATTTCAGAGTTTATCCAAATGCTTCAAAGTTGAGTCTCGATCAAGTTTATCATAACCAGAACTGTTTACTACGGCAATTTCTACAGTATTACGATTAAGATCATCTTCGAGCGATTCTTGTAACGCCTCAAGACCTAATTTTATTGCTGCGTTCAAGGTCATATTTTTCTTCCACTTGTCTTCAAAGTGATCGATAACTGTAGAACGCCCACGTCCGATAGCACCGGCTTGGTAAGATTGGTAGGCACCGGAAGGATCAGTTTCAAACAAATGAATTCCTTCACCATCGATTCCACCGATTAATAGTGCTGTACCAAATGGACGGGCTCCCCCATATTGTGTGAAGGATTGCATGTAGTCACACATTTTTTTGACCAAGGTGGTTATTCCAATAGAATCACCGTAGGTCATACGGTTTACTTGGCTCTGAACTCTAGCTCGGTCGACAAGTTGTCGAGCATCGGCGATTAGTCCTGAGGTTGTCATACCAATGTGGTCATCGATTTGATACATTTTTTCAATTGAATCAGTATTAACTAATTTACTAGAAATTCTTTTATCGACAATTAAAACGACCCCGTCACGATATTTTATACCGACAGTAGTAGTCCCTCTCTTGACAGATTCTCTAGCATATTCTACCTGGTATAATCTCCCATCTGGTGAGAATGTAGAGACTCCATGGTCATATCCGCGTCCGCTTGGCTGCATGTTATCACAGTCGAACCGATACCGACCTCTTATCAATCTTGAGAATACCAAGACTGCTTCAGCGCGGCATTGATGATGAGAACGCCTACGCGAGAACATGCGAACTGCAGTCCTCGCGTCGGGCGGAAAGGATTCTACCTATGCTTCTTGGTGGGCTCTTATGCAGGGTTGGAGTATTGAAGCAATGGTTACAATTCAAATCGTTGGAAATGATTCAATGATGTTTCAACTACAAAATACTACAATTGCTGGGTTGCAAGCTAAATCTATCGGGGTCCCATGGATTTCTATTAATTCGGAGGGTATTGAAGAAGCCGAAATTGAAGATTTAGAAAATGCAATTATCTCCTCTAATCTTCAGATTGATGCTTTGGTCGTTGGCGCACTTCGCTCAGATTACCAAAAAACCAGAATCGAAAGAATGTGTCAACGACTTGGAATTATTTCTTATTGCCCGTTATGGCATCATGATTCACTCGAACATATGAATTCACTAATTGATCATGGTTTTGATGTTCGAATAGTTTCAGTATCTGCTGATGGTCTTGATGATTCATGGTTAGGGGCTAAACTGACTGGAGAGAATTTACCTATTTTGAACCAATTAGCGAAAAAACATAGATTCAATCTCGATGGGGAGGGGGGCGAATTTGAAACAATTGTCCTAGATGCCCCTCATATGAATCAACGAATTATATGCGAAGCTGAGACAACATGGAATGGAAGTCGGGGTACTTGGTTAGTTACCAATGCACATTTGGAGTGAGGAGATTTAACCCGTTATCCTCAAACACAAGTGTCTTTCCGCAGAACCGGGGAAATACATGACTGTCTCACCGCTCGACTATCGCTACGGTAGAAAAGAAGCAAAATCCATTTGGGCACGTGAAGGAAGGCATTCACGCCAACTTAATGTTGAACGGGCATTAATATGGGCACATTGCCAATTGGGTAGAGTTAGTCCCGAAGATTACGAAATTGTCGCTTCGATTGCAAATCCGGATGTAGTTACTGCAGACAGAGTTGACGAGATCGAAGCAGAAACACGCCATGACATCATGGCATTAACCAAAGCAATGGCTGAAGCAGCAGGTGAAGCCGGATGGTGCATTCACCTTGGAGCAACCAGTAATGATATCGTTGATACCGCAGTTGCCCTTCAAATTAGAGATAGTATTGTTTTGCAACAAGAAACACTCAAACAATTAATTGCAACAATGTGTGACCTTGCACAGCGTGAAAGAGATACAGTGATGATTGGCAGAACCCATGGACAGGCTGCCGTGCCGATTACTTTTGGATTGAAAGTTGCAGTATGGGTCGATGAATTTCGTCGACACCTTGACCGGCTGGATGAACTTACACCCCGGTGTACTACAGGAAAATTTCTAGGCGCTGTAGGCACAGGCGCTGCTCAAGGAGAGAAGGCTTTCGAATTGCAGAGCCTCATAATGGATGATTTGGAACTCCAGACTCCTATCGCAACGACTCAAGTCGTCGGACGCGACCGATATATCGAATGGGTCGGATGGATGGCAAATGTTTCCACCAGTATCGAGAAAGTCTTACAAGAAATAAGAAACCTTCAACGCAGCGAAATATCAGAAGTAGGAGAATTTTTTGACAAAGAAAAGCAAGTTGGGTCATCTACTATGGCGCATAAAAGAAATCCAATAACTGCTGAAAATGCTTGTGGATTAGCAAGAATTGTTCGTTCAATGATTATACCCTCATATGAAAATGCATTATTATGGCATGAAAGAGATTTAGCTAATTCTTCCGCGGAAAGATTTACCTTGTCGCATTCGATGATTCTACTAGATGATATTATTATCAAATGTGATAAGGTTCTATCAAAATTAAGTGTTGATGCTGAACGTATGCGTTACAATATAGATACACAAAAAGGATTAGTGATGGCTGAAAAATTAATGATCACGCTCGTCGATAACGGTATGGCCAGAGATGTTGCACACGAAGTTTTGCGAAGTGCATCGATGGAAGCACTCGATTCGGGTGAAAACCTTGAAGATGTTTGTGCGAGATCAATAGAGATTTCAGAAATATTTAGCCGACAAGAATTGGCAGATTTATTCAAACCAGAAAGCCACATAGGATTTAGTGGACAAATAGTTGACCAAGCCATCAAATTGGCTAGGGAACGAATATAATTGAACATCAAAATACAATCATTGCAATACCAAGGCACAGGCCAGTGATTATTGCTATTATTCCAAGGACTGCTATCATTGCGTGTGGGCCGTATTGGTTTACATCATTCAGCGCGACATTGAAAAATCCGGATTCGCGAATCCCTTCAATTACGCCGGATTCCGTTTCTTCAAATTCGGGCAATGGTTTACGCTGAATCTTCTCTATCGAAACATCCTGCGTTGCCATAAATCAATGGGAGAGCGGTCGGTTGTTTAGGATATCCGTCGAAAAATGTGTAAACTACCGTTAGGAAAGGTCATCCACCCTCAATTTAGCGTAAGGGCTATGCTGGAGATGAAGCAAGGGCCTATTCACTTGTCTTACGAACCAGGTTCAGGCTCTACAAATCTCTGCCTAAGTATAACTTCAGCAGTACTATCCTCCAATAATAAAGTGATTTGGTTGACTCGAGAATTACCTGACGGGGCGCTTTCTAGTCAAATTTTAGGGCATTTGACAAAAACTCAAATCGAGAAATTAATAATTCTAGCGTTTGATGAACAATTATTAGAAAGAAGTCGGGCTATTTCAGTAATTATTTCTAGATTAAACGTAGATGATTTGCTAATCATTAGTGATTGGTGTCCAAATTCAGGAAGAGCACCTGTAAATGACAAATTAGCATTGAAAGAATTACTAAAAGAAAATACAGAAAAAAAAATCTTATTCACCTCGGCGGCATATGAAGATGCATCAGGGAAAAACCGAGGTTGGATGCCGAGAGGAGCCAATTCGTTCAATGAACTCTCAAGAATAGTGTTTATGACACGCCACCCATTAAAGGACAATTACCGAATTATAGATGATGAAGGATCCGAGAGTCTAATTAAATTGACACAAAATGGATTTTTTCCAACTAATTAATTCTTGATAATTGAATTTAGTAAATTATCGAGCTCGGCTAAAGCCTCCTCATCGGGGGTAGCCAATGAATCCGGATCTTTTGCTGTGCCACTATATTCATCCGTCACAAATTCACTTCCTCGTCGATTTTTTGCTCTTTGACGAAATATTAGCCAAAATAAGATAATAGAAGAAACAGACAATAAAATCGTCGCAATCTCAACGCTTGCCATATTTTTCGAGAATAGGCCGCACTTTTCACAACTTCTGCGGTAAGTTGTGGGACAGAGGCATAGATAGATGTCTACGTTGAGAAGCAGGGGGTTCAACCCAGCCATCGTATTTTTCAGGCATATATTGCATATCAGCCACCCAATGTTTCTCGATTGTTAGTCCACATTTTTTACATCGTAGTGGTTGGCCTTCACCTGCACTTCTCATAGTTAATTCAGAGCAACACTTGGGCCGATTTTTGATTCTAGGGGTTGGATTATTCAATTTTAATCGCTCCAAATGAACACTCAAATCAGGTGATTTAAGTCCGACCCAAGAGATTTGATCACCGATTTGTAATTTTCTCAATAATTTGTTCACATCCCCACCCTCCTTGAAGGCAACCAAAGATACAATGTGACCATCTTTAATCACCTTAATACTTGAATGGGCGCCTTTTGTTTCCTTGGGATTTGCAAGAACGGTTCCCGATTCAAAACCTAAAATATGATCATCAGATAATTGGTTTGTACAGTGCACGGCGTACCGTTCGGCTAGTTCTACTCCTGTTTGTTCTTGCATCCAAAAGTGTGCTTTTTCGACCGCTTCATACGATTTACCACGAATGCCATAGAGAACGGGGCAAGGTGTTCTTGGAGAAATCAATCCCTTGTCAATTGTTGGGTCGCGATTAAGAAACGTATCACAGTGTAATTTGTCGAGTTGGGCAACTACTTCTTTAGGAACCAAGCGTTTTTTTCCAATCAATTCCTTAGACCGCCAAGCGATTAATTCCCAACTAGAATATATATTAGGATTCCATGCAATTGCTGCACTGGCTCCAATAAGACCCCATTTTGAGTTACCAGAATAATATTCATTGACATGAATTTTTTCCTCAATATCGATGATTTGCACCTCACTACGAACTGCTGAATAATACAATTCTTCATCAAAACCATCTTGAGAAATTACTAAAACAGGAGAAATTACACTATTCTCGCCAAGATAATCTTCTAAACTCAGTAGTAAATCTTCAAAAAAATCTGCACAAATATCCCTCAGTTTCTCCGCTTGATAACTTGGCACCTCAACTATAGCTGAAAGAGCACCGTTACCCCGAGTTCGACGTGCTGCAAATGGCCAAAGCCTAACCAAACGACGTTCAACACAAACAAATCCATCCACTGATTTGGTCAATAAATTCAACAAATCATCAAATGTAGCAGTTGTACAACCGAAATCGGGGTGATCGGTATCATCCAGCCCGATATAGAAGCGGCTGGAGTCGGCATTGCCGCTCAAGCTGTACCACCCAGTATTATTTCTATGACCTCAGAAATTCCGACTTGAGAGTTGCAGCGAAAACCCTTGACCCCGTAACGTGAAGCGGCGATCATATCGACTTCACGATCCCCGACCATAATCGAATTGGATTCGTCAGGACGATCCATCCATTTTTCATCAAAAAGTAAATTTGGTTGAGTAGAATTTTCTGCAGCATCAAGAATTTGTCGACCAGCCTCAAGCATTCCAGGATTTGGCTTTCTCGCCCATGAGCCATCCCAAGGCGCCCAAGGACTGTGCAGAATCAGGTCTAGAATTGCATCAGAATTAGATTCAAGTAATATCATCCTAAGTTGCTCATGAATTTGACTTAGGTTTTCAGAAGACCACAAACCTCTCCCAACAGGAGATTGATTCGTTACCACACAAATTCGAAACCCGGCTTGCCTTAATCGTGCTACACAATCCGCTGCACCGGGTAAAATGACAAGATCTTCGGGTTTATTGATGTAATCTTCTGAGCCAATATTGAGTACTCCGTCCCTGTCAAGGAAGGCAATATTCCCTGTCCATTTACCATTTGGTAAATCGAGCAATTCTAATGGTGCATCGAGTCCTACACCATCACGGCATGGAAGCATATTATCACAATCCGTGATGAGCCTTTACAGCTTCCTTCACGATGTGATTGACTATGAGTTGAATATCCTCAATTCTTTCCATCGATTGGGTCGGAGCGATTACGGCAACATCGACCATATTTGCAATTTTACCACCACCCAAACCATTGAAATTACCGGTAATTGCAGCCGTACGACATCCAGCCTCTTTGGCATATTGGATGCCTTTGACAACATTTGCTGAATTCCCTGAACCACTATATGCGACAACCAAATCATTTGGTTTGGCAAAGGTAGCGAGTTGGCCTGCAAAGACATTAGCATATTCAGTATCATTTGCCCATGCGGTAAAAGAAGAGATATTGTCAGTGTGAGCTAATGTAGGAATTTTCAGTTCTTTAGACCAATCACCAGCACTATGAGAAGGAGTTGCAGCACTGCCTCCATTTCCTAAAAAGTGAACTGAACCACCAGTTGATATCGTTGCTTCGACCTGCTGCCAAAAAGCTTCGAGCTGAGCTCTTGGTAAGCCATCTAATGTGGCTTTCAAATCATCAATATATGAATTTGTAAAATCAGAAAAGTCGAACTCCATCAATCAACCCCGGCTTAACCGGTGAGGGCATCCTATTTACGAGTTGAGCGGTTGAAACATGTTAATGGAAGAGCCAGTGGGACTAATTATCTCGGGTTTTGCCAACATTTTGGGCATTGAAAGTGCTAGTTTTGAATTGATTATTGTCTTACTCGGAGCAGCATTGCTTGGCCTGAGTTTTCATAATGAAAAACACCATTATTCATCATATTTTGCCGCTAGCGGCTGGTTTTTATTAGGATTATTTTTTTATCTGCAATCACATCATTATGTAGAAATTTCAGATCCGGTTCTAATTTTTATGACAGCAGCAGCTCTACCTGGTGGAATTGCCCTAGGGTATTGGGAAATTAAAGTGAAAGAAGACGCGATAGAATCATTACATTGGTTTCGTGGATGTGTAACATGGTCAGTTATTCCCTATTTCTTGGTCTACAGCATTCCATTCCTTAACATCGCTTTTGTCGACTTTACAGCCAGTAGTACAGAATGGATGCTAGAATTTGCAGGATTGGGTTCTTATGAAGTTGGAGCGATGCGAGTAGATATCGTAGGTCAACCCGATATGGCAGTTTCAGAATGGAATGGAAACAGATGGTTCCTAACTGAACCTTTGGGAGAAAGTGGATTTTATGTGCCATTCAATCATGCTGATGGTACACCTGTTGCTGTTAGTTTCATTCTCGCTTGTTCAGCCCTTCAATCAATGATTATATTTGTAGGGGCAATTGGGGCCCTAAGTTCTGTTTCGCTAAAACGTCGAATGCGAGGATTATTGATTGCATTGCCAACTATACATGTATTGAATGTGTTCAGAAATGCTGGTATTGTCTGGTTGGCTGATACCTATCATAATTGGTCATTATTTGGCATAGATATTTTTGATTTCTCTCACAGTTATGCTGCGAAATTTATGTCGTTATTCGCTATGTTTTTATTGGCAATTTCACTCTTTGATCTTCTACCAGAACTGCATCGAAATATTATTCGAATAATGTCGCCTATTATGGATGGCATCGACCAATTGCGCAAAAAATCATCTTGAACGCAATTGTTCGTACAATTTACCAGTCAAAGGCATATCATGTTCCCAAGCGAATTCTTTCATAACACGCAACGCTTCTCTTTCTAAATTAGAATCGCCAACGAAATCGGTAACTTCGATAACACCATCCCGAGTATTCGCCTTGAAGGCAGCTATAGGCTCCTCCTTATGGAATACCATATATGCAGAACCGAAACCAAATCTCTCACGTAGGATACGCCCGAAATAATGAATTAACTCATCGGATGGAGGGACGACTAAATCACGAGTTTTTCTTATCCCATCGAGATTCTCTAATATTTCTTGGCGCCCCCAACAGATATCTTGTAAATCGTCTACAAGGAATCCCTTAATCAGAATCCCGTCTTCTTCAAATTGGTGCATTACATCACTAATTTCTTCGGCTGAGAATGCAGAACCAGCAAGCCGTTCTACTTGTTTAAGAGAGATAACGGGGTATTGTTCAACCAATTCTCGAATATATTTTGATTTTACTTCCCAAAGATCAGTGTTAGAGAGTGGGGCAACAGTTCTAAAATCACCACGATAATCTTGTATCAGGTGACCGCTACGAACCAAAGGAGAAATGATTTTTCTAAACTCTGCACGCTTCATAGCATGTCGATCCATGAAAATAGTTGGGTCATGGTGATCCTTGAAAAATTGCAATACATCTTGATCTTCTTCACTGGCTGGGAAATTTCGAATAGTCAACAGACGCTTGAAATGTGGTTGTTTGGCCCAGACCAAATGGCCTCGGAGGTTTGTTCCTTGAGCTAATTGATGGGCTGCTGCCATTGATTTTAGATTGACTCTGAACATTTCACAGCGACCTCGCAATGCAAAGTCATCGCGCAATTCATTCACATGGTCGAGTGCAATAGTTTCGTTTTCATAACGAGTATTTTGATGTAAATGGTGATGATGGAAAAGCATACGATTTACTTCTTTCCTCGAACGTGGTTCGACAACACCTCCACGGATATATCTCTCGCCGTCCCCCATAGAGGTGAAACCGAGTTCTGCAAGAATACCTTGTATGTTTTCATCACAATCATGTACAGGGATTGAATTGAACGCATGTAGGACTGACACATCGACGAGCCGGTCTCGATAATTATTCAATAACTCATCAAAGGTATCCTTGAATTCATCAAGATAAGAATGCGGGATATTTATGTCTTTAATTTCAAGATAATCATTCACAACAAACATCAATATTCTGCCAATTGGGTCAACGCCTTTGAAAACTGGATGGTACCATCCTTGTTTCAAAATCAATCGAATTTCTTGGATAAATCGGCTACAGAATGGGTCTGATTGACTCAAAATACGCATATTTCGATCTTCAGGCATTGGTTGAAGTAATAATTCTGTATCTCTTTCAGATGCATAATAATCCGTTGGGTCTGGTTGTAATGTTACAACTCGCTTTATTTCATTATTATCTTCTAAATCACGTAATACCTCTGCCAATTCTTCGACCGGTCGGCTGACAAAGAATCTCAAAGTGTGAATCCTTACTGGCCCAATACTTTCAATCAGTGCCTTCACAGCATCAGGGAATGATAAAGGCTCAATTACACCATGTATTTTGTGGAAAATCGCTAATGATCTCTTTCTATTCGGCAACTCAACATATTGTTTACCAACGATGAGTTGCCGTTCCAAATTGTTCAAGGCGCTTTTCAGACTTCTCTGAATATGTGCATTTTCCTTACCCTTTGGGTATCCATCAAAAAGTTCAGTTCGAGACAACCCTTCTGGTGGAATTTTATCAATTAACTCTTGTTCAAGAGAACCAATCCAAGGCTCGCTACGTAACCCTAAGAATATCGGGATTTGATCCTTCATTGTATATCCAACGCGATTATGAAGTAATCGTCCATTGTAAATATCAGGATCGTGTTTGATATCCTTCCAATCACGGAATCGATAATTTTTGACACGATGCAATAATTCATCTCTTCTCTGAGTCATCGTCAACGAACGAATCGCATCTGCTGGTTCATCGTGAACTTCGAATGATTTGTTTAGTAAATGTGTCTGTAAAGTACGATAATCAACAACATCAACGTCACCACCAGTCACTCTATATTCATCGATACGCAGAATATATTCACCCTCATCAGTTTGTGTAAAGAAGCCGATTGAAACTAAATTTTTCATTTCTAATTCTTGTAGCACAGCTTCAACTTGACTTTTAGGAAATGGTAATCTATCAATCAATGCATCACCGGTTTGTGGTCCTTCAGAACCAAGCATATCGAGTAATTTAAGTCGAAGACAATCATGCGAGTCGGATAGTTGTGATTTTTTCCATACCTTTGGTTCAAAGCCAACATAATCTCTACCTACTTCAAATGTTAAACCACCTGTGTATAAACCTCGAATATCTTCCATATCCGATGCACCGGCAACAGCTAAACAGCCGAGAGTTCCATGAACATCTGCCATCCTCATCGAGAACCATTTCCTATCGATTGATTCGTGGCCAGTGCCACGTACTCGGCCGATTAATTCTCTTTCAGCTAATTCTCGCACCCAATCCTCTAGAGTACTCATTTTGATATCTTTCAACTTGGATTCATATAGAGGATTGGATAATTCAGAATTTAATCCACCACCCATGTCCATCAACCGAAGTAGACCGTTTGCATTTGTTGGAATGGCTATCTTCGATTGGTAATATTCAGCAAGGCGTTGGCGATCTAGATCTGTTGCTAATGAACGAGCTCCAAGAAGTCGGCGTAAAATTTCAGGGTCTACATCCTTAATCAAATAAGCTCGAGTTCGCAAAGCGAGTAAATCTTCGAATGCGGACATGAACAATGTCATTCCTAATGGCGAAGGCATCTTTACTCGGCGATGAACTATTCTGACATCTTCACTATCCATACGGGTAATGAATTCCTCTAACTGTTTAATGTCTAAATCATGATGGAATATTTCATTCATCGTCTCTCTGATCAAAACGGAATCTTCACTTTGTCGATGTTTGTGCATAATTTGTTCAGCACGAGTTTGGAATTGTTTCGGACTAACTTCATCACCACCTATTCGACGGGGATTCAACATGCTTCGGCTTGATATTTCACGAAAGCGCTTTGCAAATAATTGTGAATCCATCATATGTTTTTGTAGAATTTCACCACTGCTTCCATCCCTGAATATTTCAGGAATTTTTGCAATTTCAACTTCATGACTAAGTTTAATCATGAATCCATTTTCATCAAAAGATACTTCGTGAACGATGATATCGTCATTCTCGGCAATCGCTGCAAAAAGGTGGCCAAGGGCGAGATTGAACGCTCTGCCGCGACAAGTGGTGACAATGTAAGTCGGCAGCGGCGCCTCGACCTGTTCAACCATTATTCGATCTCTACTTGGCATCTGGAAGGTCGAAGCAACGTGCTCTTCAATGAATCCAGCAAGAGCATGAGCAACTGGTCGATTAAGTCCTAAGACATTGGTGTACACCTTCATCGGATCTCGCTCAACTCTAGCATATGTAGAGAGATGATGTAATAATTCTAGAACCTCATCGCTCAATTCATCTGTTCGACTATTCGCTTCACCAGTCCAACTCGGAATCGTTGGCCGGTATCCTGTAGCCGGGGTAACATTTACTCTAGTGCCTCGGACATTACCGACTCGATAGGTTGAACCGCCGAGTAAGAAAACATCACCATTCCTCATGCCCGAAACGAAACTAGACGATAACTGACCAACCATTGTACCGTCAGAAGTGAAAACTAGGAAGTTATTATCAGGTGCAATTGTACCAATATTTGTGTAGTAAATCATCTGAGCGAAACCACGTTTGCCAAATTTATTATCTTCCCACTCTATCCAAACTCTACGTTCATCATCGAGCAAATCAAGAACTTCGATATAATCATCATAAGGAAGGCTGCGATAAGGCCAAGATGCAGTAACTAACTCATATGCTTCATCGATATCCCATTCTCGAATAATCGATAAACCAATCAAAAATTGTGCTAATACATCTAAACAATTCTCAGGGAATTTTAATAAATCCATTGACCCCTGTAAAATTCCTGTTTGTAGTGCGACTAATTCTAGCAAATCATGTGGAGAAGTCGGCAAAAATCTTGCTCGTGGCAAACCATCAACTTGGTGTCCTGCTCGCCCGATTCTTTGCAACGCCGTCGCTATGCTGCCAGGGGAGCCAACTTGAACGACACAATCAACCGAACCGATATCTATGCCCATCTCCAAACTAGAAGAGGAAACAACACAGCGAAGATAGCCGTTTTTCAAACGCTGTTCAACATCATGACGAATTGTTTTGTCCATTGAACCATGATGACCTTCAACGCCTAGGCAACCTGCAACTTTTAATTTTTGAACCACGGTTTCGGTCATATTCCGAGTATTCACAAAAACTAATGTCGTTGTATGAGCTTCGACTAATTCTTTAATTCGTGATACATTATATTCTAAAATTTCCTTCACGGGCGTAGTAGCAAATCTGGCCGTCGGTAAAATAATGTCCAAATCTAATTCTCTTTGCCCGGAAATGTTCACAATTGATACTCGTTGAGGATCTACATCACTTTCTCTACTATCCGAAGCAACAAGGTATTCGGCGACGGAATCAAGAGGTTCCATCGTCGCCGAAATCCCAATTCGTTGAACGTCGGAATCAACAACTGAATCCATCAACGCTAAACTCAGAGAAAGAAGCGTTCCTCGTTTCGAGGGAACAAGTGAATGCATCTCATCGATGATCATCCACTTCATATTATTCAAAATTGGTCTAAATCTCTTACTAGCTAATGCTAATCCAAGAGATTCGGGTGTTGTAATCAAAATGTGAGGAGGTTTTCGTAACATTTTCTGGCGCTCGTTCTGTGGAGTATCCCCGGTCCGTAATGCAACGGTAATATCTTTGGCACGACTCGGCAAATAGGTCTCTTTTATTTCTGTTAATGGCCCGATTAAGTTTTTCTGGATATCGTTGGCTAGAGCCTTAATCGGTGAAATATACACACACTGAATGGTATTATCTAATGTACCATCTAAAGAACGGCGTACTAAGTCATCAATAATTGTCAAGAAAGCTGTCAATGTCTTTCCAGAACCAGTTGGAGAGCAAAGAAGTAGGTGTTCACCTTTGATAATTTGTGGTATTGCTACCTTTTGTGGTTCGGTGAAATCAGGAAACTTATCTTTGAACCAATTCCTAACAGGAGGACAGAGGAATTCGAGGAGTTCCTCAGTCTCCATCATCTCATCTATATATTCTATTACTGGCATTTTTCTAACACTGTGAACCGAAGCGTAGCGATTCGCTACTTGAACACTTCTATTGGTAGCATACAGTCCCTAGGGGACTGCAAAGATTACCGAAATTATTCAAAAGCAAAAAAAATCCACTCAACGCACCTATCTTGGCGGATGGCTTGAAAGGGGAAACGCGAGGTCGCTGGTCTGTTACCATGAGTGATGCTCAGCGTATGGAGAGGCTCTCAGCGATGCTGAAACGCCGTGGCATCATACTTCCTGCTTTCGAAATTTACGGCGGCCTCTCAGGATTTATCGATTATGGGCCAGTCGGAGCTAGAATCCTCCGCCGGGTCATCGAAAATTGGATTGATCATTGGACAAGTCACGGTGATATCGTCGAAATCAATTCACCCACTATCACGCCCCAACCAGTTTTGGTAGCAAGCGGGCATGTAGGTGAATTTAACGATCTGATGACTGAATGTGGAAATTGTACTGGAACTTTTCGTGCAGATCAATTAGCAGAAGGTGTACATCCGAATCCAGATTCCCTAAACTCAGATGAAATCGACGAAATTTTGGTGAGTAATAAAATTCCTTGTCCAAATTGCGCCGAACAAGCATGGACACCTTCACGCCCGATGAACCTGATGTTTTCAACTTCAATAGGGGCTATGAAATCAACACGCCAAGCCTACATGCGACCAGAAACCGCACAGGGCATGTTTATGCTCTACCCCTCACTTTATCGGCACTTTCGCCAAAAATTACCATTTGGTGCTATTCAAACAGGTAAAGGGTACCGAAATGAGATCAGCCCACGCCAAGGTATGATTCGTCTACGAGAATTCAATATGGCCGAACTAGAATATTTCATTGACCCCGAAAATCCTCCTGCTGTAGACCTCTCGAATAGAACAGATTTGATTTCATTGATTCCCGATTCTACAGGTTCCAATTCAGAGCCTTGTAATCTCAGTTTTGCAAATGCACTCGACAAGGGTATCATCAAACATCCAACTGTGGCATGGTTCCTCGCACGAACATGGGATTTCCTTATCGGTCTTGGAATCGACCCGACTCGGATTAGATTCCGCCAACATGAAAGCACCGAAATGGCACATTATGCCTCAGATTGTTGGGATTGTGAAATTCACGGTGAACATGGATGGGTCGAGTGTGTCGGAATCGCAAATCGCACTTGCCATGATCTCCAACAACACGAGGCGCACTCAACATCGAAATCCCTTAGAGCATGGCGAGATTTCGAATCCCCACGCAAAGAAGTTCGAGAAGTTTTAGCACCAAATACTGCTGTAATCGGTCCTACTTTCAAAGGCCAGGCAGGGGCGATAGTAACTGCTCTAGGGGCGCTAACTGAATTGCCCGAACCCCCATTTATTCTGAACCTTGCAGGTGGCTCAACTGTCGAGATAACTCCAGAAATGGTATCTCGAAAGACAATCGAAACCTCTGTTGCAGGAGAATGGTTTACACCTCATGTAATCGAACCAGCATTTGGAATCGACAGAATTATTTGGCATATTCTCGATCATTCGTATTCTGAAATCGAAAAATCTGGTGAAGAGTATACAGTACTTCGTTTAGCCGAATCTGTTGCTCCATCTGATGTAATTATTCTTCCACTCTTTGACAAGGATGGTATGGGAAGAATTGCTCGCAAACTAACAGGCCAAATCAATGGTTTACGAATGATAAAAGCCGAGTTAGATAATTCAAAATCGATTGGTCGGCGCTATGCCCGCGCTGATGAAATCGGGATTCCTTGGGCCATCACCGTCGACCATACTACTACTGAAGATTCGACGGTGACAATTCGCAGAAGAGATGATCAAAAACAGATTCGAGCAAATATTGATGATGTAATCGACTCTTTGGCTAAAGGTAACTTAAGCTCGTTGTTCTAAACGAATCTTCAAGAAGCGTCACGATAGGCAACAATCGTGTCCGACCCGGCGATTGTTGAAGATTGGACGGAACGCCACCGTCCCGATTCGATACAAACCATGGAAGGTAACGAAACACAATTTCGTAAAATTCGCCAATGGCTCGAACAATGGGACGCTTCTTATCCACCAAATAGGCGAGGTATGCTTCTCTCAGGCCCACCAGGAGTTGGTAAAACAACTCTCGCAAATGCGATAGGAATAGAAAAAGGTTGGACGGTTATTGAACTCAATGCATCCGAGCAACGAAACGCTGCCGCAATAAGAAAAGCCGCAACAAGAGGCTCGCAACATATCTCTCTCGACCAATTTGCAAGTGGTGGTAATACAGGTGGCAAGACTTTGATTTTATTAGACGAAGTTGACCATTTGGGTGGTAGTTTTGCAAAGATCAATGATTCAACTATCGAAAAATCAATCTCAATAGAAGATGAAGAAACATATCTGAAAGGCGATTCGGGCGGAAAAGCCGAATTACTTCACCTGCTCAAAATCACAAAACAACCCATCATCATGACCTGCAATGACCCAATGCGATTGTGGGGTAGTGGCAGAGGTTGGAAAACAAATCGTGATCGGTTGCTTCGACTATCCGAACAAGTGATGTTCAAGAGGGTGGGGAAATTACACATGCGTCGAATAGCACATAGGGTTCTCGATGCAGAGGGGTATTCGATTGACCCGGGTGCTCTTGAAACCTTAATCGAAGGTAATCCAGGTGATTTGCGAGCACTTATTCGTGACCTGCAAGCAGTTTCTGTAATTTCTGGTCAACATATCGATATAGCTGCTGTCGAAGACCTAGCATCGGTAGCAATTCGAGATTCTCAAATTGATGTATTTAAGGCATTACAAGAAATTTACAAAAGTGGTTCAGGAAAAATTGCAAGCCAAATTTTAATGAATTCGGATAAAGACCCTGATCAGATGTTAGCTTGGTTTGCTTGGAATAATCAAACTGTATTCGATTCAAAATCATTAGCGGAAATTAGCCCTGCAATGGTCAGTGCCAGCAGGGCATTAGGAATGAAATACCACAATCGGGCATACCGTTCTTGGTATTGGGGCTCAACTCTCTCTGCCCAAGCAGCATCTGCAAAACGCCCGATTGATATCGGTCGCGATCATTATATCTCTTTTCCAAATTTTCTCCGAAGAGGAAACGAAACTTGGCGAACCGCTTCAGTTATTGAAACGCTAGCAGATCAACTCGGAACGAGTAAAGCGTCGATTAGAGAAGAATTATGGCCGCATTTGTTAGCTGTTCATGATGAAAATTTAGGAGGTGATTCGAATGATTATTCTCTTTCACTAAAATTGGGATTGCGAGGCGAAGATCATCTAGCATTACATGGAATTACTAAATCGAGTGCGAAAGGTAAGAAGATACTCGAGGCCTTTGATGAGGAAATTGAAGATGAAAGAGAAGATGACTCCATACAGATGCCTGAGGAATCAAGTCCTGAATTAGAACTAGAAACTGATAATACCGAAGAATTACCAGGTAAACAATTCAAGCTAGATTCATTTTGAAAGTTGCTTTAAAATTATTCGGAACGCCCAGAACCTGCCCATGTTCTAGGATGCAATAATACCAGCACAGTCAACAATTCAAGACGGCCGAGCCACATCAACAAAGATGTCCAGAAGAGAGTTAAATCCCCCATGCTCGCCCATGTAGCAGTCGGCCCGTAATTACCCAGAGCAGGCCCCGTATTTCCCAAAGAAGACATAACAACAGACAATACCGATTCCATATCCCATCCTGGTTCTAATAGAGAAATCGCCAACATAGAAGCCATCGCTAAAACCATCCAAGATGATAACATTCCAATTACTATCCAAACTTGGTTCTCCTCGATCGGTTCACTATTGACTCTCATCGCCACTACTTTTCGCGGCTGGATAATTCGCATTACCTCTCGCCGCGCCAATTCAAATGCAATTCGTATTCGTAAAACTTTGACGCCCCCGCCGGTTGAACCTGCAGAAGCACCAACAATCATCAACAATAGCAAAACAAAGTGTGAAAATACCGGCCAAGACGCGAAATCTGCGCTAGCATACCCTGTACTAGTACCTATAGAAGCAGCTTGAAACATTGATTTTCTCAATGCATCATTTACAGCCATACCACCCTCGGATACTCCATGCCGAAGCAAATTGAAAGCCATCCCCAACCAGGCTAGGACAAAGATTAGCAAAAATGTTCGAAACTCTTCATCTTTCAGAGCGTCTTTTCCACGGCCTCCGAGGGCCATGTGGTAAAGGCTGAAATTAATTCCAGCTAGAATCATGAATAATGTCAATATTACTTCGACTCCGACCGAATCAAAAGCCATTACTCCAGCATCAGTTGTTCCGAAACCACCTGTAGGAAGAGTGGTCAGAGAATAATTTATTGAGTCAAACAATTCCATTTCACTAACAAAAAATAGTAAACCCATTTCGATCAATGTCAGCATACTGTAAATCAACCAAAGCCTGCGTGCAGTGGACTGTAGGCTCGGGCGCAAACGGGATACCGAAGGACCTGTCAATTCCGCCCGAGCCAGATTCATTCCACCACCTAAAACGGTAGAGAAAATTAGTAATCCGAGCATAATGACTCCCATCCCTCCAAGCCACTGTGTAAGTGAGCGCCAGAGAATAATGCTCTTCGCTTGAGACCCAATACAGTCATTAGAACCATCGCAAATAGGGCTTGTCGACGGATCGATTACCGTTGCACCCGTCGTAGTAAAACCAGACATAGATTCGAACCAAGAGTGCAAAATACCACGAAGTAACTCAACCACAGAAGCATCACCAGCCCAGAATTCGAATGGTCCGAAGAATGTCCCCCCGAGCCAATAGGGTAGAGCACCAAGAGCGATGACAGGTATCCAACCAAGGGCAACGGCAACGAATGCTTCTCTATCACGAACACGTTTTTTGGAGGGGTTAGCGTCGGCTTTTGCTATGAACCACTGACTAACTAATCCAGCAATTAATATAGGAATTAAGTACGTTTTACTAGCATAATCAACACCTTCTGTGTATGCGCTAAATAATCCAATAATAGCCAATGGAATCGCTACAAGTCGAATAGTCCAGCCCAATACTAGGCCGATTACGTCCCAGCGCATACTCAACTCCCCAAGGCTTTCTCGACTCGTTTCAAGTCGTCCTTACGAAGTAATAGATACAATCTATCACCGACACCAATCGATTCAACTTGGTTTGGATTAAGGACGAATTGAGTACCATCTTCATCTTCACGACCGACCATTACAATACGGACACCTAACTTGCTTTCCACGTCGGCTATACTACGACCTATCATTGAATTTTCTTCTGAAATAGTCGCCGAAATCGAGATGATTGAAGATAAAGGTGGAAGAACCTGATAAGTTCCTGGTAAATTCATGTGAATCGATTTCAGAATTGATGTAATAGTCACCAGCCTACGACTAATTGGATTGGTCAATCCAATTCTTTGAATCGCTTCTACTAGCGAGCGGTCTTTGAGCAATAATCCAGTTCTTGGCACACCCTTATCTAAAGCTCGCATCGAAATTGCGATGTTTAGATTATCATCGTCAAGAGCAGCAACTGCGATATCATGCTCATCAATTTCTAATTCTTTCAATAATTCTTCATCCTGAGGATCTCCATGAATGACATCGAGCCGCTTATTCATTCCAACTGGTGAACCAACCAATTCATTCGCTGCATCAAGATCTGGCTCGATGACGACAACTTCTGAGCCAACATTGAGATAATGACTGGCCAATTTATTGCCGAATTGAGTTGCACCAAAAATGGCAACTTGAGGCCTTGCGGACATCTCTGGGTCTTTACGGCCGGTAGCTAGGGTGATTTGTCCGAATGGTTCAGTCGAACTCGAAACGAAGACCAATTTATCCCCTTCTTGGATAATCTCTGAACCAGTAGTAAGAATATCTTGTCCTTCTGCTGATGATTTGGCATAAATAGGAGGGATTCCAACGAAAATTTCGCCGACTTTACCGGTACTCATCCCAATTAATGCAGAACTATCCGTCACAGTCGTAACAGCTAGCCAGGAAGTATCTCCAAGTGGAAGAATTTCATCGATTGAAGGTGCGAGTAGTCCAGCAGCTAATTGATCCACAATTTCATCATTTGGACAAACAATGTGATCTGCACGAGTCCACTTTTCTAATGGACCAGCTCCCCTGTCTAAATCCATTAAATTTGGATTGCGAATGCGGGCGATTGCGATTAATCCAGTTGCATTACGATCACCCACCTGCTCGCTATATACGCGTTTTGCAAAAGCGCAAGCAAGCAGATTGATCTCGTCATTATTTGTTGCCATTACAATTATCTCTGCGTCACTAATTCCTGCTCGAAGAAGTGAATCACGAGAAAGTGCAGAACCTGTAACCAAAAGGCAATCAAGAGTTTGAGATTCATTGATTGCACTAGGATCCGGATCAATCAAAGCAACGCTTCGCCTTTCCTGTCGAAGCGCCTGAGCAACCCCTCTGCCGACCTCGCCGGCACCCGCGATAATGACGCGCATCAATCACGACTCCCATACCGCACCGATATAATCATGCGCGTCGATAATGTCTAAAAATAACCTTTTAGCGAATGAAAGAAAAACGTCGTACTGAACTTCATTCCTCACCAAAAACCACCTCTCCTCTAATCCTATCGTCGGCCGCCTGCCTTATTCTATCCGATTGTCGAATAGTTCGCCGATAAGCTTGGGCTGCTGCCGGAGTCATCCCCATGGGTAACCAATTCTTCTGAGCAGCTGGCCAATAATACAGTAAAATTGGCGCAATGAAAATAATAAAAAATGGAGTGAATAAAGCAAAAACAAGCGAAACTGTTACGCCAGCCCGAGCGAAACTGCTGACATAAAATGACTTTAATCGCTTATTTTGCAGTACGCTTGAGCCTTGATAAGCGGAAATCATCGCATGTCCTATACACGCCGATGCAGAAATACCGATCGCTATCAATATCGACTTTGGAGAGAAACCCGAGTATTCAGAAACTAAATTCGGGTCAAACAATCTAACAGATAAAACCGATGTGAACATCGAACCGAAGCCAAGACCAAGTGTCCAGCCATATGGAGGAGATGCGCGTAGATTGACAACGCGAGGTCGCCCGACAAGGAACATTACAAGAGCAGATTGGGATGCACCGATTAGCAATGCGAGGGCGGAAACTCCGTAAATGTTCAATTTACCCTCAATAATCCCGAATTGAAGAATCATTTCATCTATTGCCACAGCAAAAACCATTCCAGAAACGATACCATATAGCAAGTATTTCACTGCACCTCCCATATCATAAAATCCCGTCATACGGGCGATTACACCACGCCAGCCAGCATAGATTCCGACTAAACCGATAGCAAAAGCAAGTTGCATATGCAACAAGGGTAACTCTACAGCCACGATTGGCCATGGCGCTGCACTTTTCAGTCCACCGACCCTAATAACGTTCAAACATGCCGAACATGACCCACACCCATGGCACTCGAGGGTCTCAAGAACAAAATCTTGTCCTCGGTCGGACTTTTGAAGGGAAAGAGGAAGGTCGACGAAGATACTGTCAAAGAATTGTCTCGGGCTCTTCGTCGCGCTTTGCTTGAAGCGGATTTCAATGTTCGATCGACCAAGGAGATCACCGAACGCATCGAGCGCAGCCTGCTCGAGGAAGAACCTCGACCTGGTTTGAAACTCGAAACCCATGCTATGAATTTGATTTATTCAGAATTGGTTCGTATATTGGGTCCTCCACGCGATGTTCGTCCCCATAATGAAACAATTCTGATGGTAGGACTATACGGTCAAGGAAAAACTACTACCACAGCAAAACTAGCAGATTGGTGGAGGCGTCGTCACGGCGTCAAAGTTGCAGTCATCGAAGCAGATGTCCACAGACCGGGTGCTTATGCACAACTTTGCCAATTACTCGAAGGGACAAATGTCGATGTTTATGGTGAGCCAGAGGCTAGTGATGCTGTACAGATTGTCAAAAATGGATTACGAGAAGTTGGTCATGCTGATATTGTCATTATCGATACTGCAGGAAGAGACAGTCTCGATGAAGAATTACGTGAGGAATTAGTCAATATTGCTGAAATTGCAAAAGCTACAGAAAGATTCCTCGTTATCGATGCACAAGTTGGTCAAGCTGCCGGACCTGTCGCACAAACCTTCCATGACCTTGTAGGCGTTACAGGAACAATAGTCACAAAATTAGACGGAACTGCCAGGGGTGGTGGAGCCCTCTCCGCAGTTGCAACAACCGGCGCGCCTTTGATTTTCGTTGGAGAGGGAGAGCAAGTCAAAGATTTAGAAAAATTCGAATCAGATCGTTTCATCTCTCGGCTTCTCGGAATGGGAGATATCAAGGGTCTCATCGATCTTGCTCCAGGAGATATGGATGAAGCCGAAGCAATGCGGCTTACACAGAGATTAATGTCAGGCCGATTTACTCTCACAGACATGTATGCACAGATGCAAATGATGTCAAAAATCGGTACTGTCGACAAGTTAATGTCACATTTACCAGATACTATGTTTGGTGGAATGGGAAGCATGAGCCGAGGACAAAAGAAGCAAATGCAGGAAAATTTGACTCGTTTTCAAACAATTATGGATTCTATGACTCAGCAAGAAAAAGACGAACCACTTTTGCTAAAACAAAGTAGGATTCGACGTATTGCTCGCGGTTCAGGATGCACAGAAAAAGATGTGAAAGATTTGCTTGCACAATGGAATCGATCTCGAAAAATGATGAAAGGAATCAAAGGTGACAGGAAAATGCGCCGTCAAATGCAATCGATGATGGATGTCGATGGTCTAGATCTTGGATTGTGATTTGATGCAACGGCGCTTCGCCATTATCGGACACAGAGCGCCGAGTTCGGGCAAATTGAATCTAAACGATTTATCTGGTGGAAGCGGCAGATTAGATGTTCTTCTAAGAGCGGTTAACTCTGCTCTTTTTCTTTCTCATGGAATCAGAACAGATAGCCATATCACTCTCCATCTCGAAGGCGGACCGGGTCCGAGTAGACGTATTTGGTTCAATGGTGAAACGCTTGCAGGAGTTAGATGCGATGAGCGTTCCATAGCAGGTCAAATCAAAGCAATACTCAAACGACCAGCGAAACCAATCGGAGTTTTCGATCAAGTCACACAAGGCATCTTTGACACCGGTGGAAATCTAACAACGACATTAGCAGATTGGAAAAGAGAGGATGTCACTCTATACGTTCTCGATGCAGAAGGAGAGCCGATTGAAAATATTGAGAAGAGTGAAAGAATTGGTTTCATTCTTTCAGATGATCGAATTTTTACTGGTGAAGAACAAAAATTAATGGCACACCTACCGAGAATTTCTCTCGGAAAGAAATGGTTACAAGGACATTCGTGCATTACAATTGTTCATCATTTCCTAGATAAGAAAGATTGATTTTCAATAATTGCTTCATTCAAGCCACGACGGAAGGCCATCATCGCCACTTTGAGCAGCCGCTTGCAGAAAATCAATCGATAGCCCCAAAGGATGATTTGCTGGCCAAGCAGAAAGTGGAGTTATTGCAAATTTACCGGAATTAATAGCATTACAATCACTACCTACGATATTCTCATCTTCGATATTAGCAGCGCCAACTCGATAAAGCACGCCGCCATTTTCATTTTCTGTCATTTCGATAGCATTGTGATACCATCGAGATCCAAGTGATGTTGTTTCGAATTTGCCATTCCATTCTTTGGGTGCATTTAGATTCAAAAAGATGTTTGCATCAGCAAAATGTTGTCGAATCGAATCGATTGAACCGCTATTATTGGGCATCTGAGATACGCCATTTTTTCTCAACAAATTTACAGGTGCTTTAGGTAATATTTCGACACAAGATTCGATGATTTTCATGGCTCCTTCTACCATTTCTAAAAAATTACTATGTTCATATGTTGCCAGACTTACTGACAAAGCCGGCATTCCATACAAACAAGATTCACGAGCTGCCGATACGGTTCCTGAATGCAGCACATCTACCGACAAATTAGGACCATGATTAATGCCAGATATACACATTACAGGTTTAAACTCTGGAGCCCAAGTATCCAATCCACCATCCAAACCAACAATTGCACAATCGCAGGGAGTGCCAGATAAACTGAAAATTTTCATTGGTATTGATTCATCGCTTTGGAGTTGATTGACCAAGTCACCTCTAGATTTGAATTCTAATTCACGTGACAATGTCAATTTCATTCCAGAAGCTGACTGCTCACTCTCTGGTGCTATAACTACGAGTGGAAAACCGCGTTGATGAAGTGCTGTAATTAGCACCTTCAAACCTGTTGCATCAACACCATCGTCATTGGTCAAAAATAACGCCGGCTTCAACATAAAACGACCCAGTTCGGTTTAGTTCAAGAAACCGATTGCTCGGTATTTTCGGCTTTATCAGATTCGACAAATTCACCAGCCGCTTCTTCGATTTTAACCAAAAAAGCACCAGCAATCATCATAATACCACCTATTAATGTCCAAAATCCAAGTATCATTTCTCCAGTCAAAAAATATCCTATTAGTGCACCAGCGACCGGCTCAAATAATAGTAAAGTCGAAACGACAATCGGCGAAATCCAACGAAATGCAGTGTTTATTCCGGTATGACCGAGCAAACCAGGTCCTATTGAGAGATATACAATAAATGGCAGCCAAGCAAGATCTGTCCAACCAAAAATCGCCATATTTGGAAGTACATTTGTAAATGAGGAACCTTCCAATATTATCGTAATTGGAACCAACCAAATTGTAGCTAAAAATGTCACAGGAAATGCATAAACGAAAATTGGAAACTTCCGAGTTGAACGCAAATAACGACCAGCAAACATGTATCCAACAACAGTAACCGCTCCAAGGAAAGCAGCGAAATCACCTATCAAAGTCACTTCTCCACCAGATTCAATGTCGATCAAGGTGAGGGCAGCACCAGTGAATCCAATCAAAGCACCCATCACATGGCCTCGTCGAACTGCAGTACCCAATATAGGCATAAAAATAACTACAATCAATGGATTGCTTGTTACAAATAATAGAGAATGAACTAGGCTGGTATGATCTAATGACCAAACCCAGGTTGCAAAATGCGCGGCTAAAAATATGCTGGAAATTAATACTATTTGTAAGTCAAATTTCTTGATTGAATTATTACTAATATTGAAATTCCGATATTGGTAAATAAAACCAGGAAGCAATATAATCGAAGTTCCACACAATCTCCACATCGAGCGCAGAATCGGAGGGACTTCGCTCATCTCTTGAAAAACTGCGCCTGCACTCGACACAGCAATTATTCCAACGCCAAGAATTATCCACGCAAATAATGGAGTTGATTCATCATCAGCAACCATTGATCAGTCCGCCATTTCAGCGTCCATCACCGGTTCGATTTCAGAATTAGAAGTATCACTCGCCACGACATCGCCACCAATAATGCCGGCTTTCTTGAATAAGATGTATATGGCGCCAGCAAGGGCTAAATTAACCGCGATGAAAATACCCATCCGAACCATTGGCCAAGACGATTTCATACTCATCGGTTCTGTACAAGTAAATATTCCATCGGCTTCACTACACGGTAGAGTCATATTTTTGGAAGCTGCTAAAGAGTTTTCAGAAATTGCATAAATAACTACGGCTGAATAATCGTCGCTTGACACGCCGAGCATCTCATCGAGGAAAGTGTCATCCATCCAAGAATCAGGGCTGTAAGTTTGCTCATATTCAACCTCGTCAGCTACCGCTAACACTGCCGATTCGACACCGAAGAATGCTTCACCTGTCAGAGCCCCTGCAGCGATCATGAAGGTGAAAAGGAGCATTAACGCGCGGGATTTTTCTGCCGCCGCTGAACCATCTTTGATTCGAATAGCATCAACTTTGGGTTGTAATCGGCGTTTTTCCCACCAATCTCTAGCAGCACCGCCGATCAACATAGGAAAGGTTGCTACGGTCGGAAGGTACATTCCCAACCCAAATGAAGTACCCATTCCAGTCGCCCATTCAACGAATGCACCCATCATGAATCCAATACCGAGAGCATACCAATCACCTTGGCCTTCTGCGAGAATGATTGTGAAAGTCGCAAACGCATTAGCTTGCGGAGCGAGCAAATCTATCTTTCCTTCCGCTAATAATTTGGACAAAAATATTGCAACTCCAGCTCCAAGTATTGCTCCAGGAACTACACCCATGATATTGCCTTTCGAAATATGATATGGCCGGTTACCGATGTAAAGTGAATTTTTGTAGTCCCCGACAACTGTTCCAGACATCGAAATCGCTGAACCGAAAACAGTCGTACCAACCAAGGCCATCAACACAGACTCTTGGTTGGAAAGCCCTAATGGTAAATTCAGGAAAACTAACAATAGTATCAACAGAACGATGAAGGAAGTCCCAGATACTGGCTCGATTCCTGTCTCTCCCATAACACGCACAGCAATCGCGCCGAGTAGAAATGTCGTCAACAGAAGAATGAGGGAGAAAATTGCTGAGGCGATGAATGGGAAGCCACCAATAACGAAAATCAAAATCATCGCAAAGAAAGCGATTCCCATAAAGATTGGAATATGAGCTAGAGGCCATTCATACCATCCTTTGCCTTCAATATATTCGTCACTTTGGCCACTTGTGAAAGCACGGGTGATATCAGCGAAGATAGATACGAATGTTGGAGCCATTTTGAGCAATCCAATAATTCCACCACCGAGGATTGCCCCAATAGCAATTATTCGAACGATTGAGGCGAAAGCTTTCCACTGAACTATTGGATAGACCGGGGGGGAAGTCAAATCACCATATTCGGTAATGTGAACGTAATTGCCCAAAGCAGGGTCGTATACTGGCGCATCCATCATCACAACGAGAGGGACGATGTAGAACCATGCTACAATCGAGCCGAGATTAACCAAAAATGCAACTCGGAATTTCATGAACCAACCGATTGCTAAAAGTGTAGGACTCAATTCAATTCCTAAAAATGTGTAAGCAAATGGATTTGTTCCATCACCATAAGGAGTAATTCCACTGAATGGTGCGTGGCCATCAGCCAACTTACTAGGCTGATGTAACCATCGTTCCGTATAAATTGAAGCAAGACCCCAATCCTCTCCAGAGAAATACATCGCAATTGAATCAGCTAAGCTGCTGGGAATATGAGCGACTTTTCTTCCCCAACGAATTGGATAGTCGATGAAAAACATCAATCCCATCGTCAATACAGTCCAAATCCCGACAGTTTTCAACGAGTCACGAGCAGCGTCAGCAGCTCCAGAACTGACTTCCGAGGCGATATCGAGCATCTTCAGAGTCGCCTCGAAACCTGGCATAGGCAGAGGATCTTCAACTAGCCAAACACGACGGAATATGATGAAATACATCACACCGAGGAAACCGGCAAACATCGAAGCAATGATGCCGATAAAGGCCAATTGTAAAGTATCAACTGAAGAAATCAGGTGGCCGCCTCGAACAATATAATCATCGGAATAAGCCAATAAGAAAATAGCAGGAAAGGTGAAAATAAATCCAATAGAAGCATTTGTCGCCCCAGTAGTTGCGCTCGTAGAAATATTGACTTCAGATGGTGACCATTTCAGTGCCATTCCCAAAAGATAAGCAACATACCATGCGGCAGATACCGCCATACCAATTTTCAATCCGATATAGGCAGTAACACCACTAAAGACTGCACCTATTAAAATTCCAATCAATACTTTACTAGTATTCCAATGTGAAATCTCAAAGGAATCTTGCAAATTTTTCTCTTCAAGATATTGTTCAAGGACACCAGTATTGAGATTATTATACATGTCCTCATCGAGCCAAGTGAGCGTTCCATCCTCAATAGATTTCAGCCCTGAAGGTGTTACAGGCTGGCGATATGCGGAACGTTGTACATCAGACATCGTTTTCCCTCAAGTCGTAGGCGTTGCCTAACCTGCTTATACTTCTCTCGCGAGAGTGCAGAAAAAATGCGAAATTGAAACACTAAACTAATGATCACGGGTAATCTTGAATCGACCCATCGCTTCCATCCACTGAATTTCTCCACCAGGTGCAAGGTTCATCTCTGAATCCATTGGCAAAATCATCATTGCGAAAGTTTTGCTATCCATCGCATGCACCTCTTCTCCCTGTATGTGAGTGATTGTAGCTGAACCTTTCTCAATAATTGGAACTAGAATATTGTCGGTAACTGTACCAACGTGACTTTTCTTTTGGCCAGAAAAAATATCTTCGAGTTCAATTCTAGCCTTAGCCGAACCGTGTTTACCAGGTTTGGATTTTGACATACCAAGAATTTTGTACGCACTTGTTTCTAGAGCGACATAGCGTCCAACTTTGAGTGTGCGTATCTCGACTCGGTTTGTGCCTGGCATGATAATCAAACTGAGTCGTTAATCGCCACCTTATCAGCATTCCGAGTTTGATTACTCATCTTGAGCAAAAATCGACAAATTGAAATCGATAAGATGTTGAACGTTTTCACCGTTGTTTGGGAACCGAGCCAGGGGCACTAGGCCCCTGACCCGGGTTCTACGTCCGACTGAAGTTGAGCTCAGTCGTCCTTGCGGCGGCCGATTAGAGCCGCTCCGACAAGTGCAATCGTTGCGAATAGCGCAGGGAATCCTGGCAACTGACGGAATAGGCTTGGTTTCTCACCAGCTTCTGTCTGAGCCAAAGGTCCGTCGTTATCGTCATCGTCGAGCACGTCACAGATTTCATCACCATCGAAGTCAGATGGTGTTGAGGCTGCGTCTCTGCTATCAGATCCACAAGCGTCTTCATTGGTGTCAGAGTATCCATCACCGTCATCGTCAGAGTCAGAATTGTCACCTTCTCCATCGCCATCGGTATCGTCCCACTCAGTTGGATCGGTTGGGAACTGATCATCAGCATCCCCGTCACCATCTCCATCGTCGTCGGTATCAGCATTATCTCCAATTCCATCGCCATCTAGGTCGTGCGTCTCACTTGGGTTGAGTGGGAATGCATCATCTACATCATCCACACCATCGCCGTCGTCGTCAGTATCTGAATTGTCACCAATTCCATCATCGTCACTGTCAATCCACTCACTAGCATCGGTTGGGAATCGGTCAACACCATCGTTGACTCCATCTCCATCGTCATCTGCATCTGAGTTGTCACCCTGACCGTCTCCGTCTAGATCGTTAGACTCTAATGGATCGAGTGGGAATACATCATCTGCATCATCCACACCATCTCCATCATCGTCGGTGTCAGCATTGTTACCAATTCCGTCACCATCTGAATCTGCCCACTCACTTGCGTCAAGTGGGAATGGATCTTGCACGTCGATTACTCCGTCGCCATCATCATCTGGGTCAATATTGTCGCCAAGTTGATCTCCGTCAGTATCGGTGTCTTCTGCTCCATTCATTGGGAACGCATCGTCAACATCGGGTGTACCGTCGTTATCATCGTCGTCGTCAGCATTGTCACCAGTGCCATCGCCATCGTTATCCTCAGTCTCGGTAGCATCCATTGGGAATGCATCCAATCCATCGGTCACGCCGTCGTTGTCATCGTCTGAATCGGCATTGTCACCAGTGCCATCGCCATCGTTATCGAAAGCTTCACTGCTGTCCATTGGGAACGCGTCGACATCGTCGGTGTATCCGTCGTTATCGTCGTCGTTATCTGTGACATCACAGATATGATCGCCATCATTATCACTTGGAGTGGACATATCATCGAGGGAATCACTTCCACAGATTGCTTCATCAGCATCACTCCATGTATCATCATCATCATCGTCATCGATAGTGTACAGACTTGCATCACAAGCAGAGCCGTTGAGCATAGCAGAGCCGAGGTTGTCAGACAAGCCATCACCATCAGTATCCAGTCCAACACATGGATCTATTGAATTCAAATCATCTTCATCAAGAACTCCATCGTTATCATCATCAAGATCAGCATTGGTGATTCCTTGTGGTACAGACATTGTAACATCATCAATCCAAACGGTGTCAGCATTACTAGAAATTATCGAATCCTTCCAGTAATTCCATGTGAAAGTGTGAGCACCAGCAGGCACTGTTCCAGAGTATGTACCAGCAGTAACACCAGACCAACGCATTGTGTATCCAGATGTTCTCAGGCAATTTGCAGAGTTATCAACACAGAATGAGAGGAAATCCCAGTTTGCTTCTGTTGAAACAGAGTATGCGAATGAGAATCCTGCTGCATCGTCAATACCGTCTCCATCTGTGTCAGTATCATTTACCATGTTAGATAATGATATTTCTATACCTGCCACTGTGCCTTCAATAAGTTGGTTAGTAGTCATTGCAGAATACATTCCAGTAATTGGAGTTCCACTGTCAATTGCCCAAGGATATTGAGCCAAAGAAGATGTAGTCCAAGCACCACCAATCACGCCACTTTCGAAATCACCAGAGAATGGAGGAGGACCTGTGTAATCAGGTATACCGTCTCCATCTGTGTCAACCCATGCACTTCCATCGAGTGGGAATGGATCGTCGACATCTGGTACATTGTCACCGTCATCGTCAAGGTCAGCATTATCGCCGAGTCCGTCGCCATCAGTGTCAATTTGTTCACTAGGATCGTTAGGGAATGCATCTAGAGCATCTGTAACACCATCGTTGTCGTCATCAGTATCAGTATTGTCACCAATTCCGTCCTGGTCGTTATCAACCTGTTCTGTAGAATCTAACGGGAACTCGTCATTCAAATCGTAAGTTCCATCGTTATCGTCGTCAGTATCTTGGTTGTCACAGTATCCATCACCATCGGTATCAACTTGTTCACCAGCATCGTATGGACAGTCATCATTGACATCATCGACACCATCGTTGTCGTCATCAGCGTCTTCGGTTAGAGTGGTTGTACAACCTGCTACTATTGTATCAGGCATACCATCACCATCGAAGTCATCTGCTGCGCAAGCATCCAAAGGCCATACGTCATTGACGTCTAATGTTCCATCACCGTCATCATCTGTATCAGCATTGTTTCCAATTCCATCACTGTCAGTATCATCCCATTCACTCGCATCTAGCGGGAACGGATCGTCAACATCATCGTCTGCATCGTTATCATCGTTAGCATCCTCAGTCAGCGTAGTTGTGCAACTTGCCACAATCGTGTCAGGCATTCCATCACCATCTGTGTCTGTGTCAGCACACTCATCGAGAGGGAATGGATCGTTAACATCGAGAGTACCATCGTCATCATCGTCAGTATCTGCATTGTCACCAGTGCCGTCAGCATCATTGTCAAACCATTCGTTTACATCGTCTGGGAAGGCATCAACCGTGTTGTCGTAATAATCGCCGTCACGGTCTGTATCTAATGCATCACAACTCAAATCGCCATCCATGTCAGCTGGTGTGCTGCTAGCATCTAGCGGTAGACTTGAGGAAGCATATGCTCCACCATCGTCACAGTTGGTTGTTTCATCAAGATCAGAGTAACCATCGTTATCGTCGTCTAGATCTAATGAAGTACCATAGACGGTCACAGTAGGTGCTACTGTTCCTGTGATTACAGAGTAA